>Ga0208260_1000565_pt1 | contig 12840 bp, 4 predicted proteins | sample CryBogCBH18Aug09_FD_184619 | JGI IMG/M metagenome (GOLD analysis project Ga0208260, IMG submission 184619) | Freshwater microbial communities from Crystal Bog, Wisconsin, USA - CBH18Aug09 (SPAdes) | ecosystem: Environmental > Aquatic > Freshwater > Lake | place: Crystal Bog, Wisconsin, USA...
GATGTAGTACTGCTTGTTGTACTCGAAGTAGTGCTACTTGTTGTGCTCGATGTAGTACTGGAAGTTGTGCTCGATGTAGTACTGGAAGTTGTGCTCGATGTAGTACTGGAAGTTGTACTACTTGTTGTGCTTGATGTAGTACTGGAGGTTGTACTACTTGTTGTGCTTGATGTAGTACTGGAGGTTGTACTACTTGTTGTGCTTGATGTAGTACTGGAGGTTGTACTACTTGTTGTGCTTGATGTAGTACTGGAGGTTGTACTACTTGTTGTGCTCGATGTAGTACTGGAGGTTGTACTACTTGTTGTGCTTGATGTAGTACTACTTGTTGATGTAGAACCTGGGGGTAGTGTCGGGCGAGGTGTATGGGTAGGTGTTACGGTCGGGGTTATTGTTGGGTGTAGTATAGGTGTAACTGTAGGTGTAGGTGTAACCGTAGAAGTCGGTGTTACTGTTGGTGTAGGTGTTACAGTTGGTGTTGGTGTTGGAGTGCCTGGAGAATAACCACCACCAATAACAGGCAACTGCTTTTTAATTATAGGTGCTACTAACTTTAATATTGCAAGTTGTATATTATATATACCTTTAAGTGTTCTATTAATAACATCTGAAGTTACAAACTCGTTACTATGTATAAAATTGTTTTGGTCAACGTAGAATGGTGTTGCAATATCTGTACTGCTTAAAGGTACAACAGAAAAACCAGTTGCATTAGTTGCTAATAAATTACCGTTGTTATCCAGACTGATTAAATACTTACCTTGTATTGCTTTGTAAAGAATTTCGTGGTTTTGTAAAAGTCTTAATAAACTCTTATTATATATCCAGTCTTGTATATATTCATTTGAATCTATAGTGATAGCTGATAACGGTAAAATAAGAGGATTGACTTTTGTGGTATCAAATAGGTTTAAAGTATGAGGTATATCAACATATTTGAATACTCTCTTGTTTGTAGCTAAAAAGAAATTGAGACGGTTATCAATAAATGCAGATTTAAATGTTTCTTCATTAGGGGTACCGTCACCGATACTATCCGCATTAGGTTCAGAGAAACGGTTTAACGCAATACCATTAGTTAAATATTTATATACATTTCTATCAGTAATAAAATATAAAAATGCACCGGTTGGGTCTATTACCATTTTGTTTATGTTGGTAGTAGATTGTATGTTAGCGCTTGGTGTAATGTATCCTGAGTTGCTTGGAACCGGAAACGAATTTATTAAATTACTGTCACTATCAATTTCAAATACTTTATAAGGTGAATTAAAATAATAATTTGCAGGTGTTGGTGTAGTATTAGATAAATTGGAATTAAAACCATTATTACCTAAGGCTTGAACTGCAAAACCAGCATATGTAATGCCTGAAGCAGCTGCATATGTTACAGTATTGACATTGGTGTAAGGTACAACAGCGTTTGCACTTGCCATAACTACATCCGTTAAACGAGCATACTTTTGACCACCATTCACTAAACCATAAAGAGCAAAAGCTGAAAGTGTGTGTGTATTATTGTTTATTAACCGTAATCCATCATGTACCCATGAAATGGTGTATGTAGTTACACCACTGGCACTGTTAACTAATGTAACATTTGTTAAAACTGGTTCTACTGGTGCAAACGTTTGAGCTAATACAAAAACGTTATTGTTAATAGGGTTAACTTCAATACGTTGTGCACTGTATGCACTTAGAGCATCTACATAAATTGTGTTTACCCAATTCAATGCAGTATTGTAAACCTTTACACAACTATTCAAACTATCACAAACATATAATAAACTATTACTTGCTTTAATTTCAGTAGGAGTATTAAAGTTGTTTTTATCTGATAAACTACCTGTTGTACCACCCACACGCTGTACGCTTACTAAAGAAGAACTCGAAACCGAATCACTTATTACTAAGTTAGCTTTATAAACAATGTTTTGATCAAGTATAAACAATTCATTGTTTATAACGTCAATGGCGCTGATGCTATTAAATGAAGGCACGCGGTGCCCTAAGTTTGTCGCACTTAATACTAATGTATTACGCCAATCATTTGTGCGTACCTGTATATGATCAGGAATACTACCAGATAAACTATAAGCAATAAAATTATAGTAATCTGGTGCAGTATTATTAGCAAACTGATAAGACTTAATGTCTTTAATGGTGCCATCTGCTACACCGTAAGCGCTAATAACACCAAAAGAGTTGTCTTGATTTAAACCGTCAATGTTTGTATGCCATGCAAATGCAGAAGCATTAGAAGTTGCTACTGAATTGCTGTTTGCACATAATTGAGCGCACCATTCAACTAAAGTAAGCTTATTATTAGGGTTTAATAATTGCGCAATGTTGCTTATGTAATTAAAATTATCGTTTAATTTTGTAAAAGAAGCATTAATTACATCACTTACAGCCCACTCATTTGAACCCACCAATACATCAGATAACTGATACGGTAAAGTAGGTATTTGTGTGATAGGGTTAAAATAGTTGTCAATATTATACGTTGGTAAACTATCTTTTATGTAGAATCTATTTGGAATGTAACGTGCTTGTGCGCTGCGTCCGGAATAAGCAGCTGCAGATACAGAATATGCAGATGTTGTAGGAGCCGCAACAGGGTAGGAATATATTAAAAAGTTTTCAGCGCTTGGTTTACCAGTATATGTAGAGCTTAAACCGTTTACACCTACACCCCAGTTAATACTGTACCCCGTTACACCGACTGAAGTAGGATAAATACTTTCAACCCAAACTGGAGTATTTGTAAGAGCGACCGTCCATGGTGTGTATACTGCTAATTTACCAGGAGGGGGAGGTGTGGGTGTAGGAGCAGGGGTAGGGGTGGGTCCGTTTACTATTAATGTTTGTTGACCGATAATCACATCAGCATATGAATCTGTATACGCTCTGGCCTGTACTACATATGTACCTGTACCTAATAAACTGGAGTTTAAAGTGAACTGCCAACCTGGATTGCAAGGACAGGTGCTACCGCATTCTACTTGAGCAATAACAGGACAAACATCAGTGCGGGTAACATTACCTGGTGATGTAAAAGGATTGGTGAGTCCGGGCCTGGTAATTAAATGCCCAGTAGTATCGTATATAAAAATATGTACTTGATTTACATTAAACCAATTTGAACCTTGTTGATATGCTGCCCACCCATACCCGGTTATTGTAGCGCCATTAAAAACTGGGGTACTAAGAAAATCAAGACTACCTATAGGCGATTGATTGAACCCTGGTACCGGTGTTGGAGTAGGGGTTGAGGTTGCAGCAGGTCCAGTAGGTGTTGGTGTTGGGGTAGGTGTAGCACCGTATGTACCACACGAGCTACCGGTATAACCTATACTTCCGGTATTAATAATAATTGAACCATCAATTGCACATATAATATCTGAATAACCGTAGTCTTGACCGGTGTTGGCAACGTTTACAACATTACCATAGCAATCTGTATATTGGTAAATTGCTGCATATAAATCCGGCCCTCCATAATTAGCCGAATATATGATATAGGTAGAGCAATTTGCCATAGTCGTGTATTACTTACTCCCAGACTATATTACGCAATTGAGTATATGCAGGGGCTGTGTTAATAGCAGCTGTTCTTATATTGTTTTCCACTATAGCCTGTACAGATGGATCAGTTATAGTAGAATTTTTAATTCTTATATCATAAAATTGAGATTTAGAACCAGGTAAGCGGTGCAAGAAGAATCTTTCAATTTCTTCTATATATCCGCGGGTGCCTGTAGGTATTACCCACGATAAGTCATCAAACTGATTGCTACGATAACCTCTAAATATCGCTTTTATATCCGAGTTATTAAGAGTATTATTATAAAGACGTACATCTGCTATATAACCATTAAACAGATATGTTTCTGGTAATTGTATCCATTGGTTTAAGAATCCTACCTTGAAGTTAGTTGTACCTAATGCAATTTGCGGGTTGTTCTTATAATTGTATATACTATATAATACTTCAAGCTTTACAAGATCAGTAAATTGGTCTACCAATTTACCATCTACATATAATGCAGCCGCATTGGTAGGATCGTATGTTACTGCAAAGTGGTGCCAGCCTGGTTCTAAAGCAGAAGTACCAAAGTTTAATGTTAAGTAATTAGGTATATTATTAGTGAGTGTAGTATCTTGCACTGCCAATCTTACTTGTATACCTGGAGTGTTAACTTTAGGCGCTATGTATTTTCTTTGATAATCAAAACCTGTACTATCTCCACCCGGTATTAAACCAGGCACGCTTAACTTATTAACAACATTACCATTTGTATCTATTTTATAGATGCACTGAGATTTGCCGTCAATTACTAACCCATAATACTCAATACCTGTAGCAGTGTTTACAGCAATAAAATTAATTACCCGGGTACTATATGTTGTAATAACTGGATCAGTAGTATTGATTTGTTTATTCCAAATTATATTACCAAAATTATCGGTTTTTAATAAGAATTTAGAGTTATATGCAATCCAAATGTTATTATCTTGATCGCAGTTAACGTATTCAGGGTTGGCTACATTTAATACACCGATGTTGTTTCTATTTAACACCCATTTGTTAGCCATTGTGCCTGAATTACCGTTACCAGAAAGAGTAAACACATTGTTGTTGTTATCAACGCAACCATTTGTACCTGACCATATGTCCCAACCACTTACTGCAGCTGCAGAGGTAATAGGTGCATTGGAATTAAACCAAACAGTATTGCCATAAAGATCTACAACAAAATTATTATAACCAATAGTATCACCATAGCTTATAAGATTACCAGTACTGGACCATGTAGCAGCTACTGCAGTACCATTTGAAGGATGGTGCTTGGTTACTATGTTACCACTACTCAATATATAAGCATCTACAAATGGTGCACCGCTTGTTGCTGTATAAAAACCAGTTAATGCAGTTAAAGGTGCTTTGTAGGTATTTAAATCGTTAGGATCAAACGTAGAAAGGTTTTTCTGATTTACAAGATTATCTAAAACATAATAATCCTTATCATATGTCTGTCTTACTATTACATTTGGTGTACACCAAGCTGATACAAGATTTGATGTAGTGTTAAAAGTATTATAAGGAGTTGTTTGTAGTAAATTAAACGCTGTGTTGTATGTTTGTAAAGCCCCACCGTTACTGTTATACGTTGCAACTGTAAAGTACGGGGTTAATATGCGATTATTATTAAATACACCTATACCACCATTAAAGTAATTACCGACAATTTGATCTCCTACAATGTTACTCCAATCTTTTTGATAAGCAAAGAATGAAAGTGTGTTACCGTTTGTATTAAAATCGCTATTTTGTGTATCTATATAGCCATATGTAGTTCCGACATCGTAATACGGAGAACTTAAAGTAGAATCTGTTACACTGTTATTTTCTGTAAAACCTACTATAGCACCAGCAGTCATTCCGTCAACACTGTTAGTTAAATTAGAGCCCCAACTATCAATTAAGTATGTTAAACCTGAAATGCTGTTAACAATATTAACATTGTCGTTTCTACCGTTACGGTGATAGTAATACAATACACCTGGGTCAAAAGTACTTGTTGAAGGTACATCATACACTAATGTAGGATAGTTGTTAGCGCTATCTGTTAATGCACCGGAAAGATAAAGTATAGTGGTAAAAGGTATACCTGCACTTAATATAGCCGGGTTAAAATACCTATCTACCCACACCGGACGGATAGGTGTAGCAGCGTTAGGGTTACCTGCTGATAGCCATGAACAAAAATAAACACCTTTGCGAGGGTTATTAGTACTATCTCCCCAGCTGCTATAATTTTTGTAGTCTGCTACCTTTTTATAAATTCTATCTGATCTAAATGGTGTAATATCTGCTCTTGCGCCATAATCAACCAACGTTGATACACTTAATGGTGTGGTGGTGGTACCATATGGATAATGAAAATACGTGTCTTTGTCTTGAGTGAACGTAATCTTAGATGTATTAGCGTTGTAACCTAAATGTATTTTATTAAACCCATCTGCTTCGTTAAGGCCGGTATAAATTTTTGTATAATTGCGTAACTGTTGATTCAACACGGCAGTTTGATCGTGTAAGGGAGAGTAATAATTTTTTAAAATACTAATATTAGTATCAACAGGTTCAAAAGCTGATACAGTTTTAAAAGCTGCACTAATAAGATAATTAAACGGAACATTACCAGTGCTGTTGTTAACAGCTAATTCATTTGTAATATTTTTATATTTAATAAGATCAGATTGACCATACGCTTGTAAATAGTTGTTTGCGTTATTGTTGCTGAGTCTGGTTGCACGGAATATATTGTTAACCGGTACGTTTAAATTATTATGAGAAGAGGCTGAAAGACCGGTAAAATCTAAATAAACTAAAGGTGTTTCATGAGATGTTAACCATTTAGTGTTTATACCAGGCGCTACTGAAATAAATGAAATAGCATCACCACTTAAATTGTAATAATATGTATAATAACTTGGGTCTAATATGTTGTTAATTGTACATCCAGATACACTATTTAAACTACTGTTACAAACCAAATAAAGATTATTAAAAATATCATTATTTGGTATTTGGTAGTATATTTGTACTGTTCTGGCAGATAAAGGAAAATATAAATTAAATACCGTAGCAGAAAGAATATTACTTGTAAGCGAAATTGTACTGCCGTTTATATTGGTAGGGTCAGTAGCGTATAAATAGTTGCCTGTATAGTCTGTAATAAGTGTACTATACACATAACTTTCAGGTGCCGGGGCTGAAACAGGGGCTATATAATCACTAAGCTTTATATTATTGGTTAATAATAATAATTGTTCGTTATTAAGACTAACATCTATAGCATTAGATAAAAGTCCGTTGTTATCGAAGTCTAATCCATCGTTAGTGTAGACAATTCCATCATTAAAGGATATATTATTATCATATCCATAATTTAGTAGAACTGGTGCTGCACTTAAAATCATATATTATACTTAGTTAGTGCCTTTCATTATGGAAGTACTGTAATAGTATGATCTGCTGTAACTTGTATTAAATTAGCTTTTTTATCTACAGGTATACACACTATATCTCCACCACTAAGTGTGCGTACACCAGATATAGGTACATTTACCCCACTAAGCGTTAGATTTACTTTGCTTGGAATGTGTTTATTGCTTAATAAAGCTGTTTTTATATCATTAAATGTAAGCATAAAATAGGTATAAGATTAACAGTAATCAACTATATTGAAACCGCCGTGTATAATATCGAATCCATCTGCAAAGCACAAGTTACCGTAATAACTGTATGGATCACCAGCTCCTTCACCAGTATCAAAAGAAGCATCACCACCACCACAGCTGTTGGTGTTTACTGTGACTTGACCGTTTTCATCGTAATACAAATCAACTGAGAAACATATAGTAGGAGTTGGTGTTGGTGTAGGTGTATCTGTTGGACCAGGTTCTGGTGTAGGTGTAGGGGTTGGAGTATCAGGTGGAGGTTCCGGTGTTGGTGTCGGAGTAGGTGTATCAGGTGGAGGTGGCTCCGGAGTAGGAGTTGGTGTAGGTGTATCTGTTGGACCTGGTTCTGGTGTAGGTGTGGGGGTTGGGGTATCAGGTGGCGGTGGCTCCGGAGTAGGCGTAGGTGTCGGTGTATCTGTTGGAGCAGGTGTAGGTGTAGGTGTCTCAACTAACGCGAACACTGCAGTAATTGGTAAATCAGCTGCAGGCATAGTAAATGAGAATGGATTATCCGTAGTTATAAATGCATGACTGGTTGAATTTTCCCAATGGTCAAAGCGAGTAACACCTACTATCGGATACGCTTCGATAGATACGGAAGCTCCTACTGTATACGATCCACCACCTGTTGTTCCACCGTAACCTGCAGGATCTACTGAAAGATTAACATTATATGTAGGTACAGGTGTTGGTGTTGGGGTAGGTGTTAAAGTTGGTGTAGATGTCGGTACAAATGGTGTTGGAGATGGTGTTGGTGTAGGTGTTGGTGTAGGTGGTTCAGGTGTTGGAGATGGTGTTGGTGTTAGAGTGGGCGTAGCTGTTGGTTCAATTGGTGTTGGAGACGGTGTTGGTGTGGGGGTTGCTGTTGGGCTATAGCAAATAGAACCTTGTACATAATATCCATTATCAATTGTAGGCACTTCACCAGGATATACACAAATAGGGCTGGAGGTTGCAAAAGGAGCTAATGTAAACGGACCATATATTACACCATCACAACCCTTATATGAATAATGTACAGCACTGTCATCTGCATGTACTGTAAAGTTGTAACAATTACCTGGTATAGGTGTTAAGGTTGGGGTAGGTGTTAAAGTAGGTGTTATCGTTGGTGTTACTGTAGGGGTAGGTGTAACGGTTGGGGTAGGTGTTGCAGTTGGGTTAGGTGTAGGTGTTAAAGTAGGTGTTACCGTTGGGGTAGGTGTAACGGTTGGGGTAGGTGTTGCAGTTGGGTTAGGTGTAGGTGTTAAAGTAGGTGTTACCGTTGGGGTAGGTGTTGGGTTTACTGTATAATTTGCAGTAATCGTTACATCACTATTAAGAACTGTTATAGTTGTATTTGAAGAGTATTGATCTCCTATAGTACCGCTGCCACCTGTAATAGACCAGTTTGTAAATGTTGTACCACCAGGAACCTCTGAAGTAATATTATATGTACCATTTGTTACGTATGTATCAGTATAATCGATATGACCGATTCTCACAAAACCATTATTAATTATTAAATGATATGTCGGTATAGGTGTAGCTGTTGGAGACGGTGCAGGTGTTAATGTCGGTGTAGGTGTGGGTTCAAACGTTGGAGTGCCCGTAGGAGTTACCGTTGGTGTTGGGGTTAAAGTAGGAGTTGGTGTTGGGGGTATTGAACCAAATACGGCTGTAAATGAAGCATTACCGGTAATAGCATTACTTGTGATTGGGTTATCTGTTGTATTAGGTAAATAGCTGTTTGGATCTTCCCAATAATTAAATTGATAGCCGGATTCTGGTGCGGCTTGAATAGTTACAGTAGTACCAGTAGATACTGTAGCTGTAGCATGTCTTGAATATGTACCACCATCTACGTTTACTAATCCTGCTATACCGGAAGAAGGATATGCATAAACATCAACCGTATAAGTCGGTAACGGGGTAATCGTTGGTGTTGGGGTTATTGTTGGTGTGGGGGTAGGCTCAATCGGTAAAGTAGGTGTAGGTGTTAGTGTAGGTGTTGAAGTCGGTGCAATTGGTAAAGTAGGTGTAGGGGTTAAAGTAGGTGTTGGAGTAGGCTCAATTGGAAGCGTAGGTGTAGGGGTTACCGTTGGTGTAGGTGTTGGAGTAGGCTCAATTGGAAGCGTAGGTGTAGGGGTTACCGTTGGTGTAGGTGTTACGGTTGGATATGGTGTGGGTGTTAAAGTAGGAGTTACCGTTGGAGTAACTGTCGGTGTAGGTGCTGGAGTACGTGTTGGTGTTACCGTTGGAGTAATTGTAGGGGTAACTGTTACCGTAGGTGTAGGTGTTACGGTTGGATGTGGAGTGGGTGTTAAAGTAGGTGTTACCGTTGGAGTCGGTGTAGGTGTAGGTGCTGGAGTACGTGTTGGTGTTACCGTTGGAGTAATTGTAGGGGTAACTGTTACCGTAGGTGTAGGTGTTACGGTTGGATGTGGAGTGGGTGTTAAAGTAGGTGTTACCGTTGGAGTCGGTGTAGGTGTAGGTGCTGGAGTACGTGTTGGTGTTACCGTTGGAGTAATTGTAGGGGTAACTGTTACCGTAGGTGTAGGTGTTACGGTTGGATGTGGAGTGGGTGTTAAAGTAGGTGTTACCGTTGGAGTCGGTGTAGGTGTAGGTGCTGGAGTACGTGTTGGTGTTACCGTTGGAGTAATTGTAGGGGTAACTGTTACCGTAGGTGTAGGTGTTACGGTTGGATGTGGAGTGGGTGTTAAAGTAGGTGTTACCGTTGGAGTCGGTGTTACTGTTGGAGCTATTAATGTAGCGGTAGGAGTAGGGGTTGGAGTAGCTGTAGGCGATACCGGAGTCGAAGTTGGAGTTGGAGTTGGTGTAGCTGTAGCCGGTACTGGGGTCAACGTCGGGGTTGGTGTAGCTGTAGCAGGTACCGGTGTTAAAGTTGGAGTTGGTGTAGCCGTAGGTGGTACAGCCGTAGGTGTAGGGGTTGGTGTCTTTGTTACTGTTGGAGTAGGTGTAGGTGTTACTGTTGGAGTGGGTGTTACTGTTGGAGTAGGTGTTGGCGTACGTGTAGGCGCGGGAGAAGTAATCACTACAGCGGATTCAACGGTTTTAAATAAAACAGACTGGCTTGTACCATTTTTAGTACCCTCAGCAACAATAATTTGATTGTTGTTACCCCAAGCTCTACTCTTTATAAGATGTATACTGTCAAACACATGTGCAGCAGTAGGTGTAGAAGAAGGGTTGACAGTTAAATATGGTGTGGTAGTATTAACATTAATTCTATAATTTAATACCTGTAAACTTGGCATTAACACGGCTGACACAATTATCGTATTTGTTGAACTACCGGCTTCTGAATTATAAAATGTATAACTAAAGTTACTTCTACTATCAATATTTTTAGTAGTACCGGTTAATGCATCTTGTAATGTGCTATAGGTAAAATTTCTTGTAAAAACAGTATTATTAATATTAGTACCGGTTAACGTATATGTTATATTGCTTACTACGTTTTTTCCAAAATCAATAGCGCTCGGTTGTAAAACAACAGTAAAAGGTGCCTCCGCGGTCATGTTAACCGCGGTGTTGTTATCAGAAGATGGAAATGTATATGCTGATAATGGCATTACTGTGATGTTACTTTGTAGTTAATAATTTTTGCCTGTTGTGTTGACCCTGCAAATGTTAAAAATGTGATAGCATATGTGTTTGTATCTTCATTATAACAAAATACAGGTTCTTCCATATAATTTACAGATCCAATTGAGTATATATACTCTAAAAATGCACTTGGATTGGTACTATTAACTGGGTATATTTTTTCTCTTTCCCGAGGGTTATTTAAATCTAATTTATATAAAACTGGTATTATAATACTTGAAAGACCTGATGTACTAACAATAGATGATGAATCCCCATGGAATGTAGATGACAACAATGTACAAATTGTAATAGTCTTTGCATTAGAATCATACCAATTACCACCATAATAAACAGTAGCGGATAAAGAAGGGGTGCCTATATAAGATAGGAAGTTTTCTGTAGCAAATGCGTTTGTATTGCTATTGTTTAATGGTAAAGGTAAGAAATTTTGTAATGAGTTGCTAATTTCATACGTATTATAATCAAAAGTAATCTTTTCGTATAATACTGCACTTGATAGCTGTATAACTAAAGTATCAAAAAATATTTCGAAATTAACTATATTATTGTTAATTAACTGACTATAGGTATTTGCATCGTTAACGTGTGAAAGATAAACTAAATTTAAAGCAGAGGGGCCAGTGTAAATAGTACTATCAATTGTTTTAACCCACAACTGACCGGGTGTGTGCATATCTGTATACTGAGAATACGGGTTACTTAATGGTTTGTATAAAGCATATTGATTACCAAATACATCAGTATTCCATGAATACAAAGATTGTCCTTCAGTATAAACTAAATTCTGTATTCTTGCATTTAAATCAAAGTAGCCTAATGTGTTTAACTGTGTAGCTGAATTGACAGCATTCCAAGTTTGTTTTTCTGTACCAGACCAAAATTCAAAATCATAGCGTGCATTAACCACTCCGTTACTATCATTTTTAGTAGTTTCAAATGCTGACTGATACGGTATAAATTTTTGATAAGTGTCGGCATTAATAATATTACCATCGAAGTAATCAGATGTATTTGTAGATTTAACCCAATTAATATCAATTATGTGATCTACTATATTACCCTGATCTTTTTGGGTTAATCCGCGGCCTTTATTATATTTCGAAGGCTCTATATAATGATATACTGCACCGTTTTGTACCTGACTTGTGTTAACAGTATAAGTTATATTTTTTGTAATGTAAGTAGATGCACCTAAATTACTTGGGATAAAATATCCGCCAAGCTCACCGCTTGTTTTTAAATTGCTATCTACTTGTGGAACAGTAGCTACAGAAGGATAATACCTATTTGTTAAATTAGCATATGGGGCAAAGGCTTGTACGCTTGCCGACACTACACCACTATTAGTACCAGATAATATATATTCGTTATTAGCTAAATACTTCTCTGATAATGTATTTAGATAAGAATATATTTGATTTTCTGTAGTAGCACTATCTACAACTGTAATACCGTTGGCCATTAATGATTAATACTTATCAATAGTATATTAACTGCCAATTAAACTTTTAAATTAACAACCACATGTTCCCGGTACATATGTTACACTGTTTGTTGTGTACCAACCATCATAACTCGTAGTTGATGAACCGTGCCAATCAGATGCATAGGCAGCAAAGTTAACATTAGCGTTTGCATACAGTCCGCATAGTTGGCCACAGTATGTTGTATCACTATACGAAGCATATGGACTCCAGTTCTTACTAAAGAAACTATTATATGTACCAGCTGTACCGTAATAACTGTAGTACATCTGTTCATTTGCTAAACCAGAAGAGCCTGTCCACCCGTTAGTACCAAGATAAGCGGTTGAACTGACCTGTACACCAAAGAACGCGTATCCATTTGGATAACCATTATAAACATAACTAATACCCGTAGAAGGAGCTGCTGGTGGTACCGGTACTGGTGTAGGAGTAGGTGTCGGGGTAGGCGTTGGTGGTACCGGTGTTGGTGTAGGAGTAGGTGTCGGGGTAGGAT
>Ga0208260_1000568_pt1 | contig 12795 bp, 16 predicted proteins | sample CryBogCBH18Aug09_FD_184619 | JGI IMG/M metagenome (GOLD analysis project Ga0208260, IMG submission 184619) | Freshwater microbial communities from Crystal Bog, Wisconsin, USA - CBH18Aug09 (SPAdes) | ecosystem: Environmental > Aquatic > Freshwater > Lake | place: Crystal Bog, Wisconsin, USA...
CCTGCCTTCCCCGCCACTTATGGGGAAGTAGCTCAGTCTGGTAGAGCAACGAAAAATGTATATCCTGTTTTATTCGACAAAGATGTTGACAAGATAAATAAGTTAGTATATAATTATTGTTATAAAGTTTAAGGTTACATTCTGCAAAAATTAAAATTTTTCTTTGGATGAAAAACAAAACGTAACCTGTTTTATAGTTTAATGCCGGATTAGCTCAGTGGTAGAGCATCGCCTTTGTAACGCGAGGGTCGTCATTTCGATTATGACATCCGGCACCAGACTTTTTAGATGAATACCGTTAGCCTGATAAACTCATTGAGCTAGAAAGGCGATAGCAAGAGAAGCGGTATTCTTCTAAAAAGTTTAATGCGTCGGTGGCAGAGTATTCATGCACTTGCCTGCAAAGTAAGGGGACGTTGGTGAGAATCCAACCTGACGCTCCAAAGTTTAATGACGCGCGGTGGTGGAGAGGCTCCCATGCTAGGCTCATAACCTAGAGACAACGGTTCAAATCCGTTCTGCGCAACCAAAATTACGGGGAATTAGCTCATTCGGGAGAGCGCCTGCTTTGCAAGCAGGAGGTGATCGGTTCGAAACCGATATTCTCCACCAAATCAAGCCTGAAGTAACATTTGGGCACCCGTGGCATCCAAGGTGCACCTTATCGAGACAAGCATTGAAGTAGATAAGGAAAGTGCGTGGTCACTGTATGCGGGTACGTTTTTATGTCAGTATTGGTTAGGCTTGACCGGCTCCCTTCTTTCTCAGGCGTCAAGAAGGTTGAGTCCAAGAAGGTTCAATTCCTTCACTGACTCCAAGTTTAAAAAGTTACGGGAAGTGGGCAAAAGGTTAGCCACCTCGTTTGGGGCGAGGGCATCAAGTGAGTTCGATTCTCACCTTCCCGACCATTTTCAAAGAATTGTCTATCGTCTAACAATTGGCATCTAGTTCAGGGAGTCATGACCCGATGCTAGGTCGATAGAGATGTGTAACGGAACTGCTTGATTACGTATAAAGGCAGGAAAGTGAAAGTCGCTGTCAGGAAGGACACTGCCGTTGGAGGCAGAGATATTGTTCAAACACAATTAGGCAAACCATTTTATATGTAGTAGAATCCGCCGGTAAGCTAAGTCGGTTCAGGCTCGTACGCCTGTTTGCTAGGTTCGACTCCTAGGCTACATCACAGTTAGGGTAGGTTATTGTCAAGCTCGGATGTACAGTAGACAATAATTTGCTCGCCGATTTCGGAGGGAATCCTGCATGGCGCAGAACGTATTCAGTCCAGTGAATATTTGCCGCAATTTAAATTAATTGGTTCGACTCCAATTCCCTCCACCACTTTTAATGGGGACCAACCTACTTGGGTGTAGGAGTATTCAGTCCAATGAATATTTTCAGCAACATGTATCATGTTATGGTTCGATTCCAAAGTCCCCGCCAAATTTGAATGATCCTGAGTACGACATTAAACTTCTCTTATTGGGGCCTTAGCTCAGCTGGGAGAGCGACACAATGGCATTGTGTAGGTCAGCAGTTCGATCCTGCTAGGCTCCACCAAGTTTATATGAGGGCGTAGCGGAAATAAGGTATACGCATCGTTAAAGTAAGGAACGATTGGGGTAACACCCGAGTTTGTTCGCAAGTGACTAGGGGTATTTTTTGTAGACTCGCGGCAGTCTTTGAACCTGATGTCAGCCACTGGTAATGCTTTGGTAACGACTTCTGCCAGTTCGAATCTGGTCGCCCTCACCATTATAACAGCCGGTCACTTGACAATACCGGTGCCTGACGAGGATTGGGGACGGTATAACGTTGCGAAAGTAAAAAGCCGCTCCACCATATAGTGAACATAGTTCACTTGCAGTACAAGCAGGCATCAAGAACGGAGAGTCTTGTACACTCTAAGATGTTCTAGCAGAAACTTACAGAGTTTCAAAACTTCACGGGTCGGTGGATTCAGCATAGTTGATGAAATCGGCAGGCCGGTCTTTAGAGGATTTAGAGCTTCTAGTAGCGACAAAGAACAGTAAACCCAGAGGTGATATCACTGGAGAGACTGAAACAAACTGCTACTTTTTTAAATTTTGTTGTTGACACGTAGAACAGAATACATTATAATAAGCACATAACAAAGCAGCAATGCAGAGTTAGTTCTTTGAAATTGTAATATATTATGAACACATTTTGCCAATTGGTCCTACTATTTCGATAGCTGAGGTCACGAGGGTGCGTGATAAAGTGTGTTCTTATTATATTACATAGTGAATTAGAAGGGCGGCATAGCGTCCAACTTGAAGGGTAAGCACAGTAATGTGCCCAAAGCAAGGTTTCCTATAAACTTGCGCCAGCAATGGTCCATCTATGCAAGCCTAAGCAATCCCGAGAGGGACCGTCCGTCGAAAGGCGGTAGGTAGTAAGTTAGGTATATTGTCCGAGGGGATAGTCTACAGAGCCAAATCGGTGAGTAGATAAGAAGGTTGGCGCTTTCACAATGTACAGCCAAACTAATGAATACTGAATGCTAATAGGTAGGTACAGAGTCTGACCCGGCAAGGAAAGGCATGGTACTAGTTTGAGAGTAGAAGGGCTAGAACCCGGACACTTGAAAAACCGTCTAGTAAGCCGCAAGCTGAAAAACAGTTGGTGTGTTGTATTTCGTTTCTAACAAGATGCGAAGCAACAGGAGCAGCACATCGAAGTAGGTTTCAAAACTTTGAAGGTTCGAGTCCTTCACTCCCGACCATATTGACGGGAGTTGGCGGAATGGTAGACGCACTTGTTTTAGGCACAAGCACAAACAGTTAAAACGCAAAGACTGCTCCGGTAATATGTGAAAGGTGATTAATACCCGACACGAAAGTGAATTGGGTTTACTAAGGCTCGCAAGGCTAAGGTAATTGTTCGGAAAGAAGGCGTAAACTCTTAGCGGAGTTGAACTGCTCGCAAGGCAGGCGGAAGATAGATGGACGAATAGCATATTACGACGAGTCAACTGCCAGACTCCAAAAAAGGCATCACTGAGTGGTACTAGGATAGCTGAAAGGCACCTAGTGGATAACGGTAGAACGCAGCTCGCAAGGCTAGCGGTAATGACCAAAGTCACTCGCTGAAAGCTGTAATCTCAGGCTTCATAAATACTATTAGACTGTTTAGATGAACATTCTGGGTTTTGTATTAGCAAGATGCGCATTAGCTATGCAAGATACGGTTGCACCCACGGAAGTGTGTCGTAAAACGAATAGATCCTAATTGGGAATGTTCTTCTAAATAGTTTGGTCGAGGATATAATTTAACTCTCCGAGCATAAATAGTTGTATGGAAGATTTACAAAAATATCAAAATTCAGACGGGACTTTTACTAGTCCTCGTAATGGAAAAGTTTATAAAAGTTTAGTAGCATTTAGATCGCATTGGTTTAATCCAGGCACAGGTGGTTGGTCCAAAATTAATTTGGTCAAACATTCTTGCAAATACTGTGATAAAAATGTTACAATTGGTAATATCGTAGCGCACGAAGCAGCATGTTATCTGAATCCGGTTAACATAAACTTATGTGCAGTCTGTGAGAAGCCAATAAAGAATTATCAAACTTCTAAAGGAACATGTAGTAAAAAATGTGCTAATACACATTTTAGAAGTGGTTTAGAAAACGGAAATTGGAAGGGTACTAGGTATCAAACTATCTGTTTTGTATATCATGAAAAGAAATGCGTAGTATGCGGTGAAGAGAAAATAGTAGCAGTTCACCATTATGATCACAATCATAATAACGACGATCCTGTTAATTTAGTTCCTCTTTGTCCAACACATCATCAATATGTTCATAGTCAATATAAAGACGCAGTGCAACCTATTATTGATAACTATGTGAAGAAGTTTATCTCGGAGTGGCCTAGTCTGGCTTAAGGCGCCTGCTTTGGGAGCAGGAGATCGTGAGTTCGAATCTCACCTTCGAGACCAGTTTAATGGTGGATTAGCTCAGCGGTAGAGCATCAAATAAAATAATGTATCTCTACAATTGAGCTAAATACTTTTATGTATAAATGTGAAACATGTAACAAAAAATTTGATACTAAACGACAGCTTATCGGCCACAACGGAATACACCGTGTAGGAGGTAGATACTCAGCTAGCAGAAAAACTATTGGTGCAAAAATACATTCATGTATGTTCTGCAAAATCGAATTTCTGCATAGTCATAGTAGTACCAATAAATTTTGTTCCCAGGAGTGTTCTGCAAAATTCCAATGGGAATGTATTTCGATTCCAAAAATCGAACTAGGGTTAGGCGGCAATGTTAAACGGTATCTCAAAGAGAAACACGGAGACAAATGTTTCGAATGTGGTCAAGAAAATACTTGGAATAACAAACCACTTATGTTACAATTAGATCACATAGACGGAAATAGTGATAATAACGATTTAACAAATTTAAGATTACTCTGTCCAAACTGTCATACCCAAACTGAAACTTTTGGAAATGCCGGAAAAGGCAGTAGATATAAAAAGCATACCAAACGGAATGCTTACTTACGAGAATACAAAAATAATGCTCGCGTCGTCTAATGGTAGGGCCCTGCTTTTACACAGCAGAGACGGAGGTTCAATTCCTTCCGCGAGTACCAAGTTTAAGGATTATTTCAGCAGTTTATCTTTGGATAAAAGTTTTGACTTCTAATCAAAACCCAGTAGGTTCAATTCCTACAAACTATGTAATCCTGTTCCATTAGCGAGTATACAATGATCGACAAAATTAAATTACAGGTAGAAAAAACCACACAGGTAGAACCAGGAATAGAACTAGAAATTTCTGTTGTTCCCGTAAGGTCCAACACTTGGAAGATCATATACGATACAGTTAATCAAAATCAAATACGCAATCAATTCCATCAAATGGTTACACACTCAGATGTATTGCGATTTGATTCATGTTTGAAAGTTTTTTAAGTTTAAGGTTGACTACAGCAAAACTTTTTTCTTTTTTGAAACAAGACTCTGAACCGTTCGATTCGGTGTGCGGGTGGTCCCGGTGAAGCACAAAGCAACCTGTTTATTTAATGGAGACTACGATGTACCCAACTAGCAAGCAGCTTCATGCTCGTCACGAAAAGGCGCGCAAGAAGCGTAAAGTAGAACATGGTTTCCGTGGTAAGGTCAAGAAGTTCATTCTTGATCGACTCTCCAAAAACGATTTAAAAGATATTTAATGCGCTTGTAGTGTAAGGTAGCACGACCGGATTTATATCCCGGATGCCCAGATTAGGGGTTGGTTCGAGTTCAAGTCTCGACGGGCGCACCATTTTATGTCCAATTTAGTTTGGACTACAGCCGTAGCTGAGCAGTTATTACGGACCCGTAGCTCAGTAGGTAGAGTAGGTGACTTTTAATCACTAGGTCGTCGGTTCGAGCCCGACCGGGTCCTCCAGTTTTATAATGCCATAGTAGCTCAGTTGGTAGAGCAGATGACTGAAAATCATCGTGTCGGGGGTTCGATTCCCTCCTTTGGCACCAGTTTTTACTCGTGTGTGTACGGTATGCCGTATGAGATAGGAGATATTCTCAATCCTCTTCTATGTACCCGAAGGCTGTAGCAGTTACTTAGGTGTAATCAGAGACCAGATTTGAGATATGGACTCGGCGAGTAAACTAAATATTTTTAACGCGGATATGGTATAGGGGATGTGCCTCAGCCTTCCAAGCTGAAGAGGACCGGTTCGATGCCGGCTATCCGCTCCAAAATTTTAATGCAGGCATAGTTTAGGGGTAAAATGCGACCTTGCCAAGGTCATGTCGGGGGTTCGATTCCCCCTGCCTGCTCCAAGTTTGTCATGGGCCGACACACTACCAGTAATTAAGGTGTGCAAAAGGTCGGTCCTTCCAGGTTTAAGAGTGTTTTCAGCAATATTATTCATTCCTTGAAACGGACGGTGTCGGTGGTTCGAATCCATCTCTCCCCACCAACTATGGGGAGATAGCTCAGCATGGTAGAGCACGTAAAGAACAATACACTCTGTTTTATTTTATGGTTGACATTATAAACATTTGATTTTATAATTAAGACATAGTAAGGATTACCGCTTACTATTCTTAAAACAAAGAGAAAAACAGATGTATAATGTAGCAAAAATCACTACTCCCGATGGAGTATACTTCACAGCACGTCGAGATGATCGCACCCCAAAGCAGGTAGTGCATGATGGAATTGCCAAAGTGAGACATGAAAATCGCCGAGGTGGTGTATATGAAAGTGTTTATCATCATGAGGTTTGCTTAGTCGACAATTTAGCAACAGGGCTAACTGAAGCACAAGCAAAAGAACTTAAAAAATCTCATATAATTGTATCTCGGTATCAAGGACTAAATGTCTTAAATCGAGTATAAGTTTTAGGATTGTTACAGCAAAAAACCATTAGGTAGCTCATCGGTAGAGCATTTGCATTCAAAGCAAACTGAGCGGGTTCGATTCCCGTCCAAAAAATGCAATCCTGTTTATAAAGGAAGAAAATAATTTATTGCTCTCTGGTGCAATTGGCAGCACGTCTGACTCTGACTCAGAAGGTTCCAGGTTCGACCCCTGGGAGAGCATCCAATTTTATAGTTGACATTATAGTCAACAACGTATATAATACGAAAACAATTTACATTGCCCCTTCGTCTAAAGGTAGGACAACAGATTTTGATTCTGTTTATGTTGGTTCGAGTCCAGCAGGGGCATCCAAAACATAGGTGTATCAATGGAAATAATTTCAACGTATTATGGCAATGATGCCAATAAAGATCGCAGTGCTGTTATATTCAAAGATACAGATGGGTTAAAGGTTGAATGTTATGTTCAAGTCCACCCTGTTAAACTTGTCGATGTTACGCAGCATTCGTTGCGTTACGCAGAAGACACTGCTGAAAATTGGGTAACTGGTATACTTAATTAATCTAATGCGCGTGTAGCTCAGATGGTTAGAGCACAGACCTGATAAGTCTGGGGTCGGAGGTTCAATTCCTCCTTCGCGCACCATTCTTTAAAAATGCGATAAAGCGTGTTTTATAGTCGACAGAGCGTATCAACAATATAGTAAATAAAAGATGTTAAAAAAAGCAATTATAAGTTTCGGGCTAGTGCTTGCATCGAGCAACGTTGCACAAGCCCATACTAAACATCGTCATGTACACCGGCACCATAGTGTACATCGTGTATCGAGCGGAGTTGCTCCGCAGGCTGCATACCTTGTTGAGAAATCCGAGGTCAGCGGTGCTGCTGCCACTGCGCCTGTGTTATTGCGTATTTTTAAAGAAGAACATCAATTAGAACTATGGCGTTTAGATCGGCAGGGTCAGTTTGTTTTAATTCATACCTTTGTTATCTGTAAAGAAGGTCGAGGACTTGGTCCAAAGCTTCGAGCAGGTGATTTTAAAAGTCCAGAAGGGTTTTACGAAGTCTACGAACGACAGCTAAACTATCACAGTCGTCGTTTCCTAGCCATCGACACAGGTTATCCTAATTTATTTGACAAAGACCATCACAGAACCGGCAATTATGTTGAGATTCATGGTGGGTGTGGTAGTGCAGGTTGTTTTGCTATAGAAAATGGACCTGTACAAGAACTGTTTAATGCAGTTCGTGAAAGTTTTAAAGCTGGACAACAACGTGTCCAACTTCAGATACTTCCATTTAGAATGACAGATGCGCATATAAAAGATCATCAACATGATCAAGATGCAAATTGGTCATTTTGGCAGGAATTGAAGGTAGGTTACGATAGATTCGAAACAACCCATCGTGAACTTGATGTTTCAGTTATTAATGGAAAATATATTATTAATTAATGGGTTCGTAGCTCAGTTGGATAGAGCGCCTGTCTTCGAAACAGGATGTCGGGAGTTCGAGTCTCTCCGGGCCCACCAAATTATGCTGTATTAACTCAGTCGGTAGAGTACCTGTTTAGTAATCAGGATGTCGGCGGTTCGATTCCGTCATACAGCACCAAACATGGCAGTATAGCTCAGTTGGTTAGAGCACTCCCTTCATACGGGATAGGTCGTAAGTTCGAGTCTTACTACTGCTACCATTTTTTACAATAAATACCGAGATGAAAACTTACAAAACAATCTTTATTAGTGACGTGCATCTTGGCACAAAAGACTGTCAAGCAGATTTGCTTAACAACTTTCTCAAGCATAATACCTGCGAAACATTGTATCTCGTTGGCGATATCATCGACGGCTGGAAGATACAAAAGAATAAGTTTCGGTGGAAGCAGTCGCACAGTAATGTAATACGTAGAATACTCGGACACGCAAAACGCGGAACCAGAGTTGTTTATGTATTAGGTAATCATGATGAATTTTTACGTCCTTATCTAGCATTTGGACTTGCATTCGGTAATGTAGAAATTGTAAATCAAATAGAACATGTTGGCGTAGACAGCAAACACTATTTGGTTGTACACGGCGATTTGTTTGACGGAATTACACGCATTAACAAATGGCTTAGTTTCTTAGGTGACAGTGCCTACGATTTTGTGCTAAACGTAAACACAAAGTTTAATTGGTTTAGACACAAGTTCGGGTTCGGCTATTGGTCATTGAGTAAGTATCTCAAACATCGCGTCAAACGCGCGGTAGACTTTATGTTTAAGTTTGAAGAGAACCTGGCAGCTTATTGTAAGCGTAAAGGGTATGATGGCGTTATTTGTGGACACATTCATAACGCCGAAATCAAAGAAATCAACGGCGTTACATATATGAACGACGGTGATTGGGTTGAATCATGCACTGCTCTTGTTGAGCACCATGACGGACGATGGGAAGTCGTTACATGGGAGATGTTACAAAATGAAAGTAAAGACAATCGTACAGGAAATGTACGCAGCAATCGCAAACAAAGATAAAGAAGCGGAACGAGCACTGTGGCTAAAGGCACTAAAAAAGAGTCTCAAACACAAGAAGACTCATGTGATCAATTAAGCATCGCAATTGTAACTGATGCGTGGTCGCCACAGGTTAATGGTGTAGTGACCACGTATCAAAATACTATACAACAGTTATCCAACATGGGCATCAACTGTTATATTGTTCATCCAGGTCAACCTGACTTAAAGACAGTTCCACTTCCGGGATACCGTGAGATTGAGATTGTGGTTAATCCGTGGAGGATTAAATCCTCCCTAGACTGGTTTATTAAACGCGGATATAAAATACACGTTGCCACTGAAGGTCCGTTAGGACTATTTGCTGTCTGTTATCTTGCTAAAAAGAAATATCCATTTACTACCTGCTATCACAGCAAATTTCCAGAATTTATTCAAGCGCGAACGGGCATTGCTGCTCGTTGGTTTTATCCCTATTTTCGTTGGTTTCACAGTGCATCTAAATGCGTAATGGTCCCCAGTCAAGGAATTAAACACTTGCTCGAAGATCGGGGATTTAAGAATGTAGTGGTTTGGACTCGCGGTGTCGACAGCAATAGATTCAAACCTAACAAACAAAATCAAGCAGGTAATTATATCCTTTGCGTTTCAAGGGTTTCTAGAGAAAAAAATCTAGATGCATTTTGCCAACTAGATCATCCAAACAAAGTATTAATCGGTGACGGTCCATACCTCGATGCGTTGATGACAAAATATCCCGACGTGCATTTCGAAGGTAAACAAACTGGCAATCTTTTAGTCAGCTGGTATGACAGCGCACAATGTTTTGTATTTCCATCCACTGAAGACACGTTCGGTGTTGTGCTATTAGAATCAATTGCATGTGGTACACCAGTTGCGGCTTATCCTTGCCCAGGTGCCGATGAAGTTCTGGAATACGCAAACGGTGCAATTTCAACCAACTTACAAGATGCCGTGAACGAAGCTATTACAAAAAATCGTCAAGAAGTATATGAAACATCAAAAGCATGGACATGGCGCCGTGCTACAGAAAATTTTGTAAAAAATCTTAAATAAATACAAGATGCGTATTGAAGAACTACTAAATGAACAAATTGACGAGGCCTTGCCTGATTGGGCAAAGAAAGGCGCTCTTGCTGTAGGCGGTGCTGCTGCATTAGCAGGCGGCGCTCATATGTACAACAAAGCTCATGAGCCAAAAGATCCGGAAATGATTTATGTTCAGGACCAACCTGCCAAACACCAAGTCAAGGCCGATCCACGAGTAGTCAATCAAATGATGTCTTTGCTTAAAACTCCTGAAGGCACTGCACTAACAGGTGCAGCACGTGGCGCCGGCATGAAGGGCAGAGAACTAGCACAGTTTTTAGCACAATGCGCGCACGAATCGTTGAATTTTAGTTCACTTAAAGAACTCGGTGGTCGTTTAGATTTCAAAAAATACGATATTAGATTTCACCCAGGTAAAGCCAAACTATTAGGCAATATACATCCAGGTGACGGTGCTAGATATGCAGGCCGCGGCTTTATTCAGCTGACTGGCAGAGAAAACTATAAAAGAGCAGGCGAAGCATTGGGTCTTCCGTTAGAACAACATCCAGAATTGGTAGAAAGACCAGACATTGCAGCCAAGGTTGCAATTTGGTACTGGCAACATCGTGTGCATCCAAAAATACACGATTATAATGATACTAGAGCTGTTACAAAGCCTATTAACGCAGGTCTAGATAAACTGCACGATAGACAAGAAAAATATAAGGCCGTTGCACAAATTATAGGTGTTCTGAACTGGCCTAAATAAGTCTTGACAATCATTGACAGATCTTATATAATACACACATAAACAATGGAAGCGTGGGCGAGTGGTTTATGCCTGCAGTCTTGAAAACTGCCGTACCCAAAAGGTACCGTGAGTTCGAATCTCACCGCTTCCGCCATTTTACAAAGGAAACAAACATGGTTGAGCGTTACCTTTTCCTAGACGACGAGCGTTCGCCCGGCGATGTTACTTGGTGTGCATTGCCAAGTGCAAAGTATGCAGTGGTTCGCAACTTTGATGAATTTACTCGTCATGTGTTGACGTTTGGCGTTCCCAAGTTTGTTGCCTTTGACCACGACCTTGCAGATTTTCACTATAAGGTTATGCTGGAAGAGAATTCTTCGTTCACGTTTGATGACGGTGATTTGAAGAAGACTTTTAATTACGGTCCCGAAAAGACTGGCTACGACTGCGCCAAGTGGTTAGTAGATTTTTGCGAAGAGCGAAATGTAAAGTTTCCGGACTTTGTCGTTCATTCTATGAATCCAGTTGGCGGACTGCGTATTAAACAATATGTAGAGGATGCTAAAAGGCATTTGAATATTTAAAGGATTTAGAAATGGAATGGGCAGAATTATATAATCAGGCCGAAGATTTCAAAACTATGGAATTTATGGCATTGTTTAAAAAGTATAATAATGTATATTCAATTAATCAAATCATTAGCAGAATGCCAGTTAATTGCAGACCTAAAATTCAATATTTTTACCGAAAATCGGGTTACGAAACTAAAGAGTTTGATGGACTGAAGTATATTACACACTATCCTAACATTGACAAATGGTTCACTACAGCTTATATGGAATAATACATGGGGGTATGGCGGAATGGTAGACGCGGAAGACTCAAAATCTTTTGGAGAGATCCGTGGGGGTTCGAGTCCCTCTACCCCTACCAATTATTACGATCCTCGAGTACGTGCTGAAGAAAAGCAACGTGCTCGTGAACAGGATGAAGAAGATTTAAGGAAGGGAAAAGTTACCAGTGAGGAATTATCCCAACGCAATGGATTTTTCTCATCCTTGGATCTTTCAAATGCAAGAATCAAAAGGCGCGATTAACTCAGCGGTAGAGTGCCACCTCGACACGGTGGAAGTCACTGGTTCGATCCCAGTATCGCGCACCATTTTTAGAGGTCATTATGTCTGACAGAAACAAAGCAATCCTAGAAGCTATGCGTAAACAGACCGAAGAGCAGTTGAAATGGCCGCCAGAAAAACTTCGTGAATGGATACGTCAAGTGCATGGTCCAGAAGTGCGCGAGCTTGTTGGCAAAGAAGCCGATCACATTTTGCTTGTCCTCGAGTTAATTGGTCCGTATAAAGAAACAAATAACCAAAGAACATTGACACGCTACTATAAACATGCTAATAAAGAATACAGAGTAACTTATGGTTTAGGTGATAAACCTTTAGTAGAAGAAATATTAGATTAATTTAATTGTTGACACTATACGCAAACTTCTATAAAATGCAGTTAACAAGAGGAGGTTGTTATGAATTACATGGAAACCGATATCTTCTAAGCTACTTTAGCTTAGGAGAAAAGAAATGGAATACAAATACCCAATTACTGCGATCAATCGTGATCGCAGCACACTGTTGCTCTACACGATCGACGATATTCGTGCTTTCGTTAAGAAGAACGGCTGGTGGGGTGAAGAATGGCAGCGTACCCGGTGCTGGTGGTATAGCTACGGTGTTCGTAACCCGCATCCTGGCATTCCTTGGAACTGGAACCGCCGTACCGAACCCACTTACTACCAGTGGATCATGCGCGATGAATGGGGTCGCAAGGTCAAGCCCACTGATTTCGATTTTTCGGATCGTTCGTGGCGTGATAAGCATCTCAAGAAAATTCGCCACGCAGAAGAACTCGGTCTTCCGATTCCCGGGCAGCGTCATGCACGTTCCGGCTGGAAGCAGAATGCTCCTGCTAAGAAGAACAGCGGCAAGGGCAAACGCAATCGTGATCGCGCACTGTGCGAGTACGAACGCAAAGAATACGGTATCAAAAACAAATACGGCAATGTTCGACCCTGGGAAGGTTATTAATGTTTAAAGAACGCAGAACTAACACACACGTTTACTT
>Ga0208260_1000573_pt1 | contig 12699 bp, 33 predicted proteins | sample CryBogCBH18Aug09_FD_184619 | JGI IMG/M metagenome (GOLD analysis project Ga0208260, IMG submission 184619) | Freshwater microbial communities from Crystal Bog, Wisconsin, USA - CBH18Aug09 (SPAdes) | ecosystem: Environmental > Aquatic > Freshwater > Lake | place: Crystal Bog, Wisconsin, USA...
GATCAAATTGCACAAGTTAAATTAGCCGAATTAGAATTACAACGTCAAGCACAAGAATTAGGCCTTGACTTTGCTAAAATAGAAGTGGCTGATTCTGTATCTGCTCGTAATATGGAAATGGCTACAAAGTCAAATATTCCAGCTATATTGGCTGCAATTACGACTGTTGGATTTTTTGGTATTTTAATTTTATTATTTTTTAATAAAGTTGATCCGTCAAACAATGCTTTAATGATTATGTTAGGTTCTTTAGGAACTGCTTGGACAGGCGTTATATCTTTTTATTTTGGCTCATCTCATGGCAGTCAAATAAAAGATCAAATGCTTTATCATTCAACACCTACTAAACAAGCGCAATCTGAAGAATGAATATAACTGAACATTTTACTTTTGAGGAACTTTACGCGTCAGAAATAGCTGACCGTAATGGCATTGACAATACGCCAACTGACCCTAAAGTATTAGATAATTTAAAGACATTGGCATTAAATTTAGAAAGTGTGAGGCGTTTACTTGGACATCCTATACATATTAATAGCGCTTATCGTTGCCTACTTGTTAATGGAATGTTGGGAAGTAAGCCGACTTCTGCACACGTTAGGGGATTGGCTGCTGACATTATTTGCCCTGCTTTTGGTAGCCCTGTGGACATTGTTAACGCTATTATTTCTAGTGGTATTCAATACGATCAAGTCATTTTGGAGTATGATAGATGGTGTCACATTGGATTCGCTGAAGAAGGCAAAGAACCAAGATTAGAACAATTAATTATTGATAAACAAGGAACAAGACATTATGGCAACTAAACCTACCTACAAAGCTGAAAAGCCAGCTATTCGTTCAGAAGGCAAACATTACGTTGTAGAACGCGAATGGAAAAAAGAACGTGCTAAAGTAATGGAATTGGAAAAAGAATTAAAAGCTCACGAAAAAACTGATCTTTTAAAAGCACATCCATTACCTAATATGCGTTCTGAATAATGGATGAAATGGTTTTTGTATCTGTTGCGCTTGTCACTATTATGTGCCTTCTTTGTATTATCAGCCTGCCTTTACGTTTGGCTATAGAATACGCTATTTGCTATTGGTAAATATTTAGGGCGGTCAAGCCACCATCAGAGGATATTGTAAGGCGAAGATTTTGTGGCTTTCTCTTTGTCATGTAATAACTATTAAATCTGCGCCCTACCCTATAACTATTTATTCATTACATACATTGTTACTTCAAAACCAAATCTCATTTCAGTTGCTGATGGGGTTGTCCACATAATATTCTCCTATATGTTTATATTTTGCTATTTTATATACACGTTATTGTGTATATGTTTATATTATGCTCATTTATATACATATCCATCAGTAAAATCATTATTTATTTTTAAGACGTTCAGATACTAATTGAGCATATCCAGCAATGTCATCCCAATGATCTTTATGGTCATGGTTGCCATATAAAATTCTGCTTAATTTAACTAGGATCATGTGGATAGCTTCTTTCTTATCTGCTTCCATTTTTTGATAAGAATATAAACCCACTAAATTTTCCATGATTTCTTGAATCCACATAGCTTTCATTTCAAAATCGCCATGGGTTACTTCTCTATCTTCTAATATTTGATCTACTTCCATAACTTCCTCCATTAAAGTTTTCTTATTTCAAACCCATACACTTTGCATACTTCTACTGCTAATTTATAAAATTCAAGCTTATGTTCATCATAATGCTCATATTTTTTACAATGATATAAAACTAAATGGATCATCTCATGCAATATAGTTTCAGATAATATTCTGAACTTTTTGCAATAACTACTAGATATTTCTATTTTTAATGGGTCTGCATGAAAATAACCACATACCCTTTTGTCTTTAATGACTTTCCATTCAATAGCACTTGCGCTTGGTAAAGCATATTTATCAAATGGCGGCAATTTAGCAAACGTAGTATAAAGTTTAGCTAAATATTCAGGGGTGAGCAGCGACATAAGAAATTCCCCTAATTAGTTAATATTAACCTTTCCAGCTTACCCATTCTGACTTATCAGAGTTTTCAAAGGATACATCCACATTAACAGGCATTGAGAAAGTAATACCATGATAAGGGTGGGTTATCCATAAAGCTTGTCTAGGGGGTTCAAAACCAAAATTGTTGCTGTAGGCATATTCACAATACCCTTTTAGCGATCCATTTACAATAAGTCGTTCTAATTGTATTAATTGATGAAAATGACCAATTATCATAGTGTCATATTCCATATCAATTTGGGCGTTTCTAGACCGTTTCTTATGGTCACCTCTAATAATAGGGCCTAAAGCTCCAATAACGCCATCTCCGCCACGAAATTGATCGCCATGGGTCAATAGATACTTATGATTATAAATCGCGTATAACGCGTCAGGGCCATCAGGAATATGGAACGATACTCGGCTATCAGATTCAAAGTGTTTAGCTAGGAATTGATAGGTTAGCCAATCAAAAGATGTAAAGTTTCTACCCTTATTTCGTATTTTATGGGTATTTCTACCATGATTACCGCCTACGCATGGCACAAATACTTTGCCAAAACGATCAGCAAGCGTTTCTATGCACCAAATTAGCACACCGAATAGGTCTATAACCACAGGCATAATTTCTGCGTCATTGGTAGCCATAAGTTCTTCATGTATATCGCCTGACACCATATCACCGCCTAAAGCAAATACAATACCTGGATACTTTGGATTAACCATGTGATTGTTTAATAGGTCAATAGCCACTTCAATCATCTTTTTAGCACGTTTATGTGCTATTTTCATGTTGTAGGAATTGACATTATTAACTTGGTTAGGGTCTACATTTTCACCCCAATGCCAATCGGATGCAAATAATGTAGGAACGCCTGGCGCTGATTTACTTGATCCTGGTTTTAATAACCAGCTAGGTGGTGAAGGCTTCTTTTCTGACATTTTAAGGATTTTAGTCTTAACATAATTTTCACTTAATACGTCACGATTGAATGAAGCTATTTGTGCTTCTAGGGTTCTTATTTTATCTTTTAAGGCTACTTCAGGTGGGAGTTGTGTTTCAGGTGGTAAAGCTGTATATAGATTTGCTAACTTTGCTGCTTTTAATCTTCCTTGTAAACAAGCTCGTTTAATACCTAACAGCTCTGCGGCTTTAGTTTCGCTGCCTGTTTTATTAAAAGCTTCAACCGCCTCTAATAATTGTTCGCGATTTAATGGCATACATGATTCCTAAACAGAAGTTCAATTATAAAAAAAGCGCCAAACAATAAACCTAGACCACCTAAAATAATTAAAACTTTTACTACAAAGTCTGTTATTTCTTCCATTGGTTTTCCTTATGTTTAATTTCAATAAATTTGACATTCTTTAGCAAATTTGTTTCGCCGTCAAATATTAATTGCAAATTGCATCCTCTTTGACGTTCTTTATTGTTAGCAGATATAAAACTTGCATAACCTTTTTTACCACGATAAACATAATAATCTAGGGTAATATCAGGTTGAGGTTCTTTTAATTTTGTTTCTTTTATCATGGATTGAATATCTAATCCATTAAGCTGTTTGGTATATAACTCAATATTGAGCATATTTTGTTTCCTCCATTTTGTAGAAAATCATGTGCGACCATTGAACAGTCTTTTTTAATTTGAACCATGATTGAGGTTTTGAGATTGAATTATCGTGGAAGTTAGTTGCACCTTTAGAATAATCAGGCTCTAACTTGTGCATGATGCGCCATGCAAGATCAAGAAAGTATGGTTTGATTTCTTTAGGTTCAGGTGGTTTTACTTTTCCATACCAAGAAAACTGATAAGGTTTTCTCATTTCATTACACACCTGCTTTGGATCAAAGTCAGCTCTACGCATAAGGACATAGCCAACACCGATTTGTGCTTCTTTTTGTTCTACGCTACTTTCCATATAGATAGTTTGCGCAAGACAAAGAAGTGCCTGGTCGATCATAAATGACCCCCCTGTGTTATTGCCAAGTTGTATTATACCATTTTTCACTATTGTCTAGCTTCCATAAGCCTAACTTCCTTGGCTACTTCATCTAAAAACGTTTTTACTTCTTTTTCCATTTCTTCAATAAATTTATTGTCACGCATCATGCGTTTAAGAAAATGCCTGCTGCCCTCTGGAAATCTATCATCGTAACTAAAAAAATCTACCCATTCAGCTCCTGTGCAAGACATTTGAGCCATCATTTGAATTTTATATTTTGTTGGTGGTTCATCTGCTTTTATGTATGACCAATGAACAGCGCTACTAAACGGATTTTTTATTTCAACCAATCCCATTCTGCCAGCATTTTTTTCAATATGAATAACTCCGTCAGGTGATGCGCCATACCATTCAATTGTTTTATGTTTTATAAATGAAACTTCTTCAACAAAATTTTCAGTAATTAACTCATATGCCTGACGTGCCAATGGCTCTTTTTCAGAACCATGTTGCATTGCTTCATTTTTATATGATTCCTCAACAACGCCTGTGACTCGTTGAATAGCCAACTCAATTAAATAATTTTGTCGACTAGCGCTAGGGCCTGTTTTAGTTTTAGCTAAAATATCTGCAACTCGTGACGCAGTTACATGGCCTAATCTTAATTGTAGCCATTCAGGCGTTCCTTGTATGATTTCAGACATTGTTTGTTCCTTCCAATTTATATTCAGCCACTACGCAAACTTCTTTAAATTTATTCTTAACTTTTTTATTGGTGGTTGTTATTTCATAACCTTTTTTGCGTAAGTTAAAAACAGTATCGGCTAATCTATATATGCCTAATTGAGTCCATGCTTTTAATGGATCAATCTTGCCATGCTTTTCTAAATACTCGGTTAAGCGTTCTTGCTGGTTCATATTATTCCCCTAGTTCAAGTTTACGATCAGATAAATACTTCTTTAACTTTGCTAATGACGCCTGGTCAAAGTTTGCGTGTTGTTTATATATAGCCATTAATTCCTCAATAGATTCAGCTTTATTAATTTCTTTAATAGCTTCTTCTAATTCATCTGAAGTTGTAGGTTCAGATTGTGGTAAATCCTCGCCAGCGTATATATAAAGACCAATACCATGTAAAGCGATAGCTTTGGCTAAACAACGTTGCATAGCAGTATTAACTGCCATAGCGTCAGGATTCATTACAGCTTTATTCTTATAATCTAATACAGGAAGTTGAGCTGTCATAGTTTTACCAAAAGCTGTGACAGAACAAAATACCATTAAAGTATCGCCAAATTGACGTGGCTCTTTATATTCCCATGTGGCTTGTGGATCATTGGATAATAATTGATCGACTGCCCATGCCCAAGAAAGATAGGTTAGTGATCCTTTCTTTTCTGTATGCTCGTTGACGTTGATCTTTTTTAATTCGTTAAAAGTAATCATCTACCGCTCCTTAATTGTTTTGCTAGTGTTATTGCTTTTTTAAATCTAAAACCTTTTGAATATAAAAATATGACATCTCTAATATAGTTAATCATAGAAAGTCCCCATGTGAATGGCCCATGTCATACATTTGGTCAAAAGGGCCTTGATAAACATTAGCTTCATTTAACTTTTTTTCTGTAATACCCATCGCTTCCTCAAAAAAGGCATTACTTATAGATTTGGCAAAAATATTAACGCTAATCATATCGCCACGTTCATTAGCCCAATATAAAGCACGAATCGTGCCAGCTAGCTGTTCCATGTCCATATGGGCTAAAACTTCTACTGGGTCAGTATCAATTAAATCTTCAGCATATTCTTGTTGGATAGTCATATTAAGCTCCAAAATGTTTGATTAAGATTGGGAATAAAACATAAAGCCACAAACCCATGTAAGCCAATGTGGCAGTAGCGTAGATACAAGCTTTGATAAAGTCACGTTTCATAATTTCCTCCATAAATTTAAAAACTACAGTTGCATTATTAACTATTTGTTATTATGATGTCAACAACTATTTAACAAAAAGTTATAGGAAAAAACATGACAGATAGCGAAATTATTGAGTTTTATGGCGGTTCTAAAGCCCTTTGTAAGCGCCTGGGTTGGTCAGGAATTAGCCAAGAAATTAAGGTTTATCAATGGAAAAAGCGAGGTATCCCAGCCAAAATCAAGCTTCAATACCCTGAAATATTCTTAAAACGTAAATTTAAACAATAGAGGTTATATGCACTATTTTCAACATAATATAGCGGATTATCGCAAGGATACCATGCACCTATCGCTATTAGAACATGGGGTTTATAGGCAATTATTAGATCAATATTACCTAAATGAAGCGCCTTTACCATTAGACCAAGACAGGATTTGTAGGCTTATTAATGCTAAAAGTTTAGAGGAAAAGGAGGCTGTATTTCATGTTTTACAGGATTTCTTTATCAAAAATGATGTTGGTTATGTTCATAAAAGATGTGATTTAGTTATTAATGAATATAATAAAAAATCCTTGACAGCTTCAAAATCTGCTAAAATTCGCTGGGAAAATGCGAATGGTATGCGAACGCATAGCGAACCCAATGCTAACCATAAACCAATAACCATTAACCATAAACCAATAACCAATATAAAACCCTTGTCCGATTTTGATCTATTTTGGATGGCATATCCTAAAAAAGTCGGTAAAGAAGCTGCAAGAAAATCTTGGGATAAGGTTAAACCTGATTTAAAAACTGTATTAGAAACACTTAAATGGCAAAAACAAAGCGACCAATGGTTTAAGAATAATGGGCAATATATACCAAACCCAAGCACGTATCTTAATCAACATAGATTTTTAGACCAACGCAATGATAATAGGGAGGCATTTTGATAGAACAAGAAAAGATTGGTTTTAAAGACATGATGCACTCTGTCACTACAATTTATTCAAGGCCTGACTTGGATCGTGAAACTTTGCGTATATGGTGGAGCAAACTAGAACGCTATGAATTTATGATAGTATCCAAAGCTTTTGATCGTTATGTAAACAATAATAAGTTTATGCCAACCATATCTGACATATTAGATATTTGTAGGATGCAAGAACCTAAAGAATTTGTAAAAGCTTTACCCAGGCATTTTACTGAACAAGAAATAAGAAATAACCATGACAGAATGAAACGAGTTGCAAGTGAAATAGCAAGTAGACCAACTGCTGATCCTAAAGCATGGGCTAGACGAATATTAAATGATTCAGAAAAAGGCAGATACAAAAATGAAATTGGTATTAAATTTGCTAAAGAAGCATTAAGAATTAAATGAAAATATTAATAGCTTGTGAATTTAGTGGAACAGTTAGAGAAGCATTTAATCGTTTAGGGGGGGGGCAGCATGATGTTTGGTCTTGTGATTTATTGCCTACAGAAATTCAAGGAAAACATTATGAAGGTGACGTTATGGATATTATCAATGATGGCTGGGATATGATGATTGCTCATCCACCTTGCACTCATTTAGCAGTTAGTGGAGCTAGATATTTTGAAGAAAAACGTAAAGATGGCAGACAACAAGAAGGCATAGACTTTTTTATGAAAATGATAAATGCACCAATTAATAAAATCGCTGTAGAAAATCCAATATGTATTATGTCATCTGTTTATAGAAAACCTGATCAAATTATTCATCCATGGCAATTTGGTCATGGTGAAACAAAAGCAACGTCTTTATGGTTAAAAGGATTGCCATTATTAAAACCAACAAATATTGTTGAAGGCCGAGAAGGAAAAATTCATAAAATACCACCTGGACCAAACAGATGGAAATTAAGAAGTAAAACATACCAAGGAATAGCTGATGCAATGGCTATTCAATGGGGAAATAATGAACTGTGAATTATGCAATGAAAATCGTGGTCGTTTTAATTTTAATAACGAGTGTTGTTGGGTGCGCTGGCTACGACGTGCTTATAAACCACACGCAAGGTCAATGCTTGAACGATACGAAAAGAAACATGGTCGAGCAGAGATGTTAGAGTTAATTAGAAAGGTAAAACATGAAACGATTTAGTGTAATCATTGAAGTTGAATTGGATGACAAAAAATATAGCGAAGTTGAATCATGGGGTGTAGAGCCTTCTGATTATGTCAACTCTGTTATAACAGATCATGCTAGGGACAGAGGATTTCTTATGAAAACTTCTGTAACTGAAGTTGAAAAAAGTCTATACAATAGATTAAGAACCGCAGCAGATGACTTTATTGGCAAAGATGCAATAGCCGATATTGAGGAAGCTGCATTGGTTAACGCTAGATGTATTGGCGGAAACTGCGAGGACTAATGTTTAATTATGTAGTGATTGATGACTTTAATGAAGCGATAAGAAAATTTAGAACAAAGCATGAAGCTTTGTTTTATATTTTAAATAAACCTAATCACATCATTAAACGATTACCCAAGCAGCCTAAAGAAAATGTATTTGATTTAATTAAAGCTGAACCATTATTTTAGGAGGAAATATGGCGCATGAAGCAGGTAAAGGTGATACATACAGATCAGTAGATCAAAAAAAGTTTGATGAGAACTTTGAAAAAATTTTCGGCCAACGCATTAAGAATCAAAAGTTATCTGAAGCTGATATGTATGAATATGAGTTGGATAAATCTACAGGGGAGGTTATTCGTGTTACTAAATAACTTTTATGAAGTGAAGTTGCCTATTACCACAAAAGATATTGAATTCATAGAAAGACGCAACATTGCAGTTCAATTCTTAAAAAGACAATTAGGCAATAAATATGTATTATTTAATTTAACCACAAAGGAAAATAAAAATGGCTAGTAAAAAATTAATGGATTTAGCAGTAAAGACAGGCGAATATACAAACAAAGAAGGTGCAATAAAAGGCACTTATGAAAATATTGGCGCAGTTATGGAATCAGATGGCCGTAAGTATATTTTATTGAATAGAACATTTAACCCAGCAGGTTTGCCTAATCCTGATAATAGAAGCACAATTATTGTTTCATTGTTTGAACCAAGAGGCAAAGAATCTGCACCTGCGCCTAAAACAAACTTTGATGACATGGAATCAGACATTCCGTTCTAACATGGATGAGTTTGACAGAGCCAGCGAGCTAGAGGAACAATATCGTAATGCTGCAATAAAGCACGTTAGAGATAATGATACAAATTATAAATCAGTTGGCGTTTGTCTAAACTGTGGAGCTAAATCCAAAAAAAGATTTTGCGATTTAGATTGTCGTGATGATTATGAGAAAAGGACAAAATGAGAACAGAATACCTAGCTAAAACTATTCGTCTTGTTGGAAAGACACAAATAGACACAGCAATAAATGCAATACAAAATGCACCGATTGATTTAGATAAACCTTTAGAGGTTATTATTCGTGAGGAACAAAAAGCAAGATCATTAAATGCAAATGCTTTGATGTGGGCTGGCCCATTAAATGACATTGCTCAACAAGCTTGGGTGCATGGCAGACAATATTCAGCTTTAATATGGCATGAATACTTTAAAGAAAAATTTTTACCTGATTTTCCTGATCCTAAATTTACTAAAGAGGGTTATAGAAAATATGAAGAAACTCCTGATGGCAAACGTATATTAATTGGATCAACCTCTAAACTTACTAAATGGGGTTTTATTAATTACATGGAACAAATATATGCTTATGGTGCAGATTTAGGAATAAGATTTCGTGAAGCCAATCAAACAGAAGAAGTGTAAAATATGTAAAGCATACTTTACACCCTTAAAACCGCTTCAGCTAGTGTGCCAATGGAAGTGTGCAATTGAATTTGCAAAGAATCAAAAAATTAAAACCGTCAAAAAAGAAGTTAAAGAAGCTAAATTAAAATTAAAAAGCCGATCCGATTGGTTAAAAGAAACTCAAATAGTATTTAATAAATATATAAGATTAAGGGATCAGAATGACGGTTGTATTAGTTGTGGGTCAACAAGTGCCTCATCATATCATGCAGGCCATTACAGAAGCATTGGAAGTGCAGGACACCTTCGATTTAACGAGCATAACTGCCACAGACAATGTGCAGCCTGTAACACCCATTTATCTGGTAACCTCATCCGCTACCGACTCGGACTTATTAGAAAAATTGGAATACAGCTTGTTGAAACACTCGAATCTGATAATGCCACAGTAAAGTGGTCAATAGACGAAATAAAGATACTCAAGGCTCAATTTTCTGCTAAAATAAAAGCTCACGAGTCTAATAATTCGTGAAAATTTAGCTAAATTTAAGATTAAAAGGAAATTATCATGGGTATGGAAGATAAAGAAGTATTTAAGTCAGGCGTATCAGGTGAAAAAGTGCCTAAAGGCGTTTTAGCATCAGACACATCAGGCGAAAGAAAAGCACCAATCAAAGGTGGCGTTGGTATGGGTAAAGCTGATGGACTTGGCTTACGTGAAGCTTCACACGCTGGTAAATACGATGGTCGTTTAGGTGAATTAAAAGGTGGCGCTAGAGAACATGAGTGCTATGACCATAAACGTATGGAACACGAACAAGACGGTATGTAATAAAACGAAATCCCAATCAACCCTAGCTTGATTGGGAGTTTCTAACCAAATATTAATGGAGGTAATAAGTGGCTGTATTAAATTCTAAAGAAGTTTGCAAGTCTTGTAAATTCTTTTCTTTTGGCGATGTATTAGGAATGTGCCATCGCTATCCTCAAGCATTAAATAAACACGAAAACAATTGGTGCGGTGAATACATTGAAGATGAATCACGCATTAGTATTGAATTTGTTGAGCCTAAACCCATACAAGAACCTAAAGCTAAAGGCAAAAAGAAATGATTAGACCCTTTGCAGACAAGATTTTAGTAAAACCATTAGAGCGTGAAGATAAGTCAGCAATACCTGGCTTTGTTTACGCTGAAGAATACAATACAGGCGTAGTGGTTGCAGTTGGCCCTGGTAAAAAGATTAAAGAAGGTAAATATGATATTATGCCTGTATCTGTAGGTGACAAAATTAGATTTGGCACTATGGGTAAAGACGAATATCTTAAATTTCAACCTGTCATGGATAATGGTGAGAAGTTTCTTATCATGTCATGGCAAGATGTAGCATTTATTGAAGAAAATGATAGATAATCATAAAACTAGGTTATTAAAAGCAAAAATACAAGAGTTTTTTGACTCTAAATTAGTTTTAGATATTGGAATAGCTATTGCACAATGTTTATTTTACTTGTTTTGTCTATTTTCCATTGGATTTTCATTAGCTGTAATCTATAAAGTTTTTAATTATTTTAAATAAGGAAGAAACAATGGCAACTAAACCAGGCTTATATGCAAATATTCATGCTAAACAAGAAAGAATTAAGCATGGCAGCAAAGAACACATGAGAAAGCCAGGATCAAAAGGCGCACCGACTGCTGAAGCTTTCAAACAATCAGCCAAAACTGCAAAGAAAGGCAAAAAATAATGGCAAGCCCTATTAGCAAAACAACAAAAGGTAAAGGCCGTCATTATTTAAGCACTAAAGAAGGTGCTGGAATGACTGAATCAGGTCGTAAAGCTTACAATAAAGCCACAGGATCACATTTAAAAGCACCACAACCTGAAGGCGGCCCAAGAAAAGATAGTTTTTGTGCAAGAATGAAAGGCGTGGTCAAACACGCAAAAGGCGATGCACCGAGAGCAAAAGCATCATTAAAACGTTGGAAGTGTTCAGATTAACTAAATAGGAGTAAAATAATGCCACTCAAGAAATCAACAAGCGCTAAAGCGTTTAAAGAAAATATCAAAACAGAAGTAAAAGCAGGTAAGCCTATCAAGCAAGCAGTTGCAATCGCCTACAGCGAGAAGCGTGAAGCAGCTAAAAAGAAGAAAAAGTAATAGTTATTTAAATAATTAAATCAAAAAAAGTGATATATATTACACATTTTAACCAAGGAGCAAATCATGGCCACTATTAAGTTGGAACTTGAAATCAAAGAAGCAGAATTAGTATTAGCAGGTGTTTATAAACTTCCTATGGAAATTGCAGAACCTTTAGTAGCTAAAATCAAAGGTCAAGCATTACCAGTGCAAGAACAATCTACTCCTGTAGAAGTTACTCCAGCAGAACCATTGCCTGAAGAACCAAAAGTCTAATGCAAATCGAAAAGAGGTTGCTATCGGACTTAATTCCGTATATCAACAACTCTAGGAAACATTCAGACGATCAAGTTGCACAAATTGCAGCTTCAATTAAAGAGTTTGGATGGACTAATCCTATATTAGTTGATGGCGATAACGGAATTATTGCAGGTCATGGTCGTATTATGGCGGCTAAAAAGCTAGGCATGACTGAAGTTCCTGTCATTGAATTAGCACATCTATCTAAAGAACAACGCAAAGCATTAATTATTGCAGACAATAAACTAGCACTAAACTCCGATTGGGATTCAAACCTATTAGCTATTGAGCTAAAAGATTTACAAGATTTAGGCTTTGACTTAAACCTTACAGGCTTTGCCGATAAAGAACTAGCGGACATATTAAAGCCTGATCAAGTTGAAGGTTTAACTGATGAGGATTCTGTTCCTGAAACACCAATTGAACCAAAAACAAAGCTAGGTGACATATACCTATTAGGCAATCATAGATTAATGTGCGGCGATTCTACTAGCGTTGATGCTATTGATAAATTAATGAATGGCGATAAAGCTGATGTAGTGTTTACTGACCCACCTTATGGAATGTTTTTAAATGCAGATTATTCTGGAGCTAAATCATCTTTAGGCTTTTT
>Ga0208260_1000575_pt1 | contig 12693 bp, 20 predicted proteins | sample CryBogCBH18Aug09_FD_184619 | JGI IMG/M metagenome (GOLD analysis project Ga0208260, IMG submission 184619) | Freshwater microbial communities from Crystal Bog, Wisconsin, USA - CBH18Aug09 (SPAdes) | ecosystem: Environmental > Aquatic > Freshwater > Lake | place: Crystal Bog, Wisconsin, USA...
GTATCATGGTGATGAAGAAAACTACACTATTGAATGGCACACAGGCGGGGCGAGTGGCGGCAACTGCTGGGGTGGTGAAGCGTCTTATCGTCTAGATTCCGAGCCAGTGCCAGAACTTGATATGCTTGATGAGTTTCTTGAAGAAATTTGTCCAACGATGAGTTTCTTTCAATACAAGAGGATTATGAAGGACTTGGTAACATATGATTCTCGCACATCATACGAATATTACGGCAATTATGATAACTATAGTTCTAAGAGTGTGAATTATCGTATGCTGTATGATCGACTTGTTGATATTGGGTTGCTTATCAAGGATTGACAGATGACAAACGTTGTTTGTGTAGTCGGTTTACCGGGTTCCGGTAAAACATTTCACGTAAACAGGTTTATTGAGATATGGTCTAATAAACATAAAGATACGAAAATTAAGTTTATTGATGATATCAAAAATCTTGAAGAACTTCCCACACCGGGAGAAGTTGATATATTGATTATCGCTGATCCTTATTTTTGTAAACCTGATACCAGACGTAGCGCGGGAACTTTTTTGTCCTTGCGTTACGATAATCTTAACTGGGTCTTTTTTGAGAACAACCCAGAAAAATGCAAAAGAAATGTTGAGCATCGTAATGACGGAAGAAAAGTCAATTCATTGATTGACATTCTCACAAAAGACTATATTATCCCAGATAATGCACTGCTGTTGACAGTTTGGCAACCACCTTCACCGGAGAAATAGGAAGAAATATTATGAAACTATGTTGGTTTGTTGATACTGATTTAATTGCTGAAAATCAGCCAGATTTAGTCAATCATATCAAGAGCTTGGGACACACAGTTATCAAACTGAGTGCTACCCTTGACCGTCCAAAGTTTACCCCAGACCCCGACAGTTGTTATACGTTTTTGGGAAGTTTCGAAGAACTCAAATATGTACAATCTACCTTGGGTGTTCCTGTGATGACCTATGGGGTAAACAAATATATCGTTCGTTCTGGTTATATCTCATTCATACCTAATTCTTGGTTCTTGAACGAATCGTCAGTGATGTCGACGTGGGGTCAATTGTTTGATAACTCAGATAGATTTTTCAACATGTTTAATGCTGATATGCTGTTTGTGCGACCAGATTCTGGTAACAAGACTTTTACAGGTCAGACATTTTCCAAGAATAAAATTCATCAAGAGATGCGGTTTCTTGATCGGTATTCTCAAGTCGAGCCAACTACAATCATTTGGGTTGGTGAAGCAAAGAAGATTGAAAAAGAATATCGGGTTTGGATAAGTGCTGGAAAAGTTGTAACATATAGTGAATATAGTTGGGATAAATCACCTATTGAACACAGTGTAGCACCAAGTCAAACTATTTTAGATTTAGCTGAACAAGTTGCATCATATGAGTGGCAAGTGGATTTGATTTACACTGTTGATATCACCGAATATGATGGTGCGGCTAAGATTATTGAATTGAATAGCTTTTCCTGTGACGGGTTATATGATTGTGATGGGAAAAAACTATTGGAAACTGTTTGTCAAGATATCATCGCTGAATGGCAAGATTGATCTTGACAACCGTCATAACTATGCTATTATGCAGTTATAAAGAATGGAACTAGATCATGAGCAAGGGTAAGTATTCTCCTCGTTGTCCACATATTCGTCCTAGAGGTGCTTGGAATGCCCCGGTGGATGAGTATGAATTCAAGTATAACTGTTATGGTAAGATTCCGGAACCTTATACCGCTGAAGAATACAATGACAAACTTCATTATGCAGACTATGATGATGAAGGTTTTGATCGGTATGGTTACAGTGCCTTTGATGAGAATGGTGAATTTATTGGGCATGGACAAGGTATTGATCGCCTTGGTTACACCGAATTTGAATACATGTGTATGAGTGACGATAGGTTTGAAGATATTAGCCGTTATGGTTGACATCACATTAATATCGTTGACAACGGCTGCAATTATGTTATTATCTTCCAATAAAGAAAAGGATGCATAGAGATGGGATGTTGGAACAAGACGTGCGGACTGAGCAACTTACCGATCCTGTACGGTGAGCGAGCTTATGTGTTCGTGATGGAACAGAATAACTATCTGGACAAACACTGCTATTCGACGCACCTCTATCGTCCTGTTCTGCTGCCGTTTGAAACAACCTACGACGATTACGGCGGTGGTGAAGACAGTTCGGGTATCGGATTCGGTCTGATCATGGCAGGGATCCGAGAAAGGCTGGTAGAGCTACCGGTTGTCGAAAACACGATACATGACATCGCAGTGACACGGGATGCGTTTGATGAGAGCCTTTTCTTTGAAAGCGTGCACGAAGGTCGGCTGCTAGTCGCAGGTAGAGACAAGCCCAATCGCGTCGAATACACCATGATGCGCAAGGACGTCGTTGATACCATCCTGGATACATACGTGATCGAAAAGTATGTCGGTGACAATCAAGGAACGACCGGTCACCACAACAGTTATATCCACTATCGGTTCGCAGATATCGCCGCAGAGATCCCTGACCTAGTAGCTGCGCTCAAGGAGCGATTCGCCGGTAACTATGACATGATGCGTAACCTTGGCGAGACGATCATAATCCCGCGCGGTTTTGAGTTTAAGTATTTGCGCGACTGGATGGGCGATGATAGTTATCGTTATAGCAGGCTGGCACGCATCGTTACCTTTCTTGCCATGCTGCTGCAAGATGGTAATGAACAGCGTGCAGCAGAACTGTTGACAGAACACCTCAAAGCCAGGTTCATCAACTATTTCATGGAAATCACCCGCAAGAGTTGGATTCCGCAGAGTGGCGAAGGTAGCCAGGACCAAGACCTTGCACCTTATCGTGTGTTGATGGCAGCGATGGGGCAGGTTATCAAGAAGCACGAAAATCCTGACGATGAAGAATAAGGATACAGTCATGCAACGCATCGTCTACATCGTTCATGAGCAGCACGAGTTTCTGTTAGAAACATTTGGTGATTGCTATGATCAATCATATATTCCAATCTGGGGTGGCCATTGGAGTGACTATTCTGGTTTTGGATGGTCAGTGCTTCTTGACAAAAACGGAGATCTCTATGAAATTAGTCATGGGTATTCTCCTGAGTCAGATTTCAATGAAGATGCCCCAACATGGAATCCAGTGATTATGACTTATGAAGATGCTATTGAACATATTACCTGTTGGGACCAATTAAAGGTATAAAATATATGAATAAAGAACGTGAATTGTTTAAGGATTCTGTTGCACTGGTAGAAGCTGATAGGTTTGCCACACATGCCCTATGGCTAATGAATGCAGTTGATGGAAAACAATATTGTAACATTGAAACAAATCGTGTGGACTGGGAGTCCATTCCCGCTGTAACTATGGAAATAATTGGGTAGGTCGCTTTTTCGCGCTAACTATTTTAAGGTGTTTAAAAACTAACCGTTGACATGATTCATGGATGTGTTATTATACCTTGGTAAGACAGCAAAGGAGTTCAAAACATGACTGATCAAATTTCTCTATCACAGTGGCAACGTGACTTGTTTGATCTTGCGCAAACTGGTGATTTTTCAGCATTTTGTGATGCGGTAAACCAATTTGGGGCTTGTGTTCAGAACGAAGATGTTATCGCGGAGCCTGTGTTTGCTATCGGTCAACGTGTTAAGATCGTTCCGGACTTCTACATCGAGCGGCACAGAGGTTTGATTTTTGTAGTGGAGAGGATTGATATTGAAGAAGGTTTCCGCGCAAATTATTATGTGAGCCCAACACACTACGTTGGCAATCTTTGGCTCTTAGATGAAAGAGACCTTATCGCAACTGAAGAGTAAAATCTGAACCATGAGCATTAACAAAGCTATTGCAGACGCAATTCGTGCATATCCCACACTCTATCAGTGCCGAACCGACGTGCTTCACCAGTGGTTTTGCGTGATTGGTAATGGTATGTCATGGAAAAACGGTCGGTTGGTAAACAACTATCTGGAAAATCCTCGCTCTCTTCAAGAAATTATTGAATTCAAAACTGAATTTTTGCGAAACAGTGAGAGTGTCAACGAAACAGTTGATGCCGAGACCCGTGCAAAAATTGCAAAGATTGCTAGTGAACTTACCTACACGTATGATAACGCTGATGATCTGGCTCTTGTTTCGTGGTGTTCTGACTTTCCAGCCGATTCAATTTACCCTCTTTGCGAATATTCTAAAATGAATACAGTACCGGATGATGTTGATCCGGAGTATCTTGCTGCTGTGCGTGAAATGATTTTCGCAGTTTTTGAGTCAAAGGATATTGTTGGTTCGTTTCGGCGCGCACCCGAACAAAATGAGATTGCCATGAAAAAAATTCGAGATTTTGCTAGCAATGTTCTTTCTTCGTTGGCTACGCGATTTGGTGATGCGGGTATGCCCACCAGCTATGAAGAATGGGTTGAAAAGAAGAACGCCGCCAAGCAGCGAGTTAGTGATTTCATGGCGAAAATTGGCGGTATGTGACAACCAGTTTACACCAGATTACATATCACTTATTAATATCTAGGATCTAAACTATGAAAAATCGTATTCCATTGCGCGAGTTGGTTCGTAATGTTTTGTCCAATCCAGACTCACATTGCGAATCTGTTCGATATTATGCAACGGTGTGTAACGACTGGTTTGCTAGGCGCGATCCGGCAATCCGTACACTATGGAATAATCGGTATCTATACCATGAAAAACTGCGACTCCAACGCAAGCACGGTCGACACGGTGCAAAAGCAATACGGATGCGGACAGAATTCATCGAATTGCACGGATCCGAAGCATATAGATTGATGCTCGCAACCGGAGAAATTCACGATAATACTGTTGTAATTCTAGGGAAGAAACTGCGAATGTTGATCGAACTTGAAACATGTGTTGTTGATCAATTTCATCGGTTGTTTGCTGCTTATGCGACTAAAGATAAAGAAGGGCAAAAACGTTTTGATTCTACTAATATCGCTCATTTTGCTTATTGGTTAAATCCGGAAGCAGTTGCGGAATTGATGTGCTGGAGAGTCATGAACTTAGAAAATAGGTTGACATAGTAATCAAAATAGGTTATGTGTTTTCGCGAAGTTTTAACGATATTGTAACAAAAGGACTCTAACCGATGATTACTAATACATCATTCCTTTACAATAATGCCGAATCAATCCTCGCTATCTTGCAAGGAATTAGTAGCAGCGGTAACCCGATGCCGTTTGACACAACCGCAGCAATTCTCAATTCGCTACGATGTGGGTTCGTCATGCAATATGAATCACTGCACTCTGTAAAGAACGAAAAGATTGTTTATGGTGAAAAAATCACCGGTCAAGAAATCATTGATTGGTGTAAAACAGTTGCGGATATCGGTAAAGACCATAGTTGACATCAACCATAACTATGCTATTATGCGCGTATAAAGAAGGGATTCAAATCAATGAGCACATTTTCTGTACCAGTTTGTCGTGTTGCTTCTGTTGAAAATCACGAAAATGCAGATCGTCTTTCTATCGTGAAGTTGGAAGGTCTCGGTTTTACTTGCATTGCAAATAAGCTTGAGACCGGCGAACCACGCTACAAGGTGGGAGATTTGGTCGTCTATATCCCGTCTGCTGCTATCTTGCCCGAATGGTTGCTCAAGAAGATGGGTTTTTGGAATGATGAGACTGGCAAGGGCGTGCTGAGTGGGTCAAATGGTGATCGCGTGAAACCTCTCAAGTTGCGTGGCGTCTTCAGCGAGGGTATCTTGTATCCTGTTGAAGAATGGTACATGTGTGAAGGCAACGAAAACCAGTATGCAGACTATGTGCCTTATCCAGACGGGTTTCTTGATATTGCCGAAAATCCAGACACCGAGTATGGTTGTGCAGATGTGGATGTTGGCGACGATGTAGCAGAATTGCTGGGCATCACCAAGTGGTCGCCACCTATTCCAATGGGAATGGCAGGCGAAGTTGCCAATGTTTCCGCTGCAATTACACACTATAATTTTGAACGTTGGGAAAGTGTGCCTGATATTTTTGAGGTAGGAGAGCATGTCGTTGCAACGGAGAAACTACATGGAACGTGCTGCATCATCAACTACATTCCTGGTCTAAACCATCCAGAGATGTTTGGTGAAACAGGGTGTATCACGGTGGGTTCAAAGGGGTTGTCAAAACAAGGGTTGGTGTTCAAGAATAATTCCAACAACGATGGTAACGTGTATGTGCAAACCCTGCGTAAACTTTTGGCAGCAGGTCTTGAAGAGCGTTTTCGCACTCTTGCAACCAGTCTTGTCGGCAAGCGTTTCACAATCTTTGGCGAAGTCTATGGCGGGTCCATTCAGGATTTGAAATATGGAATCACTACTCCAGAGTTTCGCATGTTTGATATGTTGATTGACCATGATTGGTGGCAACCACGTGACGAACTTGGGTTTGCAAGTGAGTTCTCGGATATCATCAAGCCAGTGCCGATTCTTTATGATGGTCCCTTTGATCTTGCTGCAATTGAAAATGTTCGAGATGGAGCAACTGTAGTTTCAGGAGACAATATTCGTGAAGGTGTTGTTGTGACCAGTCGTGATCAATCTCGTCATCCAAAGCATGGCAGGCGCATCGCAAAGTTTATTTCGCATGACTATCTAACCCGTAAGGTCAAGAACGGCGAAGCAACGGAGTATCAATGATATGAGCATCCTGAACTGGAACAAGCCTGCCAAGGTGGCAAGTTCAGCAGAGCATATTGCCACTGAAGGGGTTGATGGTGGTCCTGCTTATATCGGTGCAGATGGAACACAAGCATGATATGTGAATGGTGAAAATATTACTGAAGAAGTCAACACATGGATGGATAAAAATGCTATCACATATCCATTTGATGAAGATACTGCGGTGCTATTTTGTTTGACTTGGGGATAGAGGTATGAAAAATGGACTGGTTGTAGATGCAGATGGCTCACAACGATGGTATGTGCGTGATCAACGGCATAGAACAGATGGACCGGCTGTTATCTGGACAGATGGTAGACAATATTGGTATCTAAATGATCAACTACATAGAACAGATGGACCTGCTTATATCGGTGCAGATGGCATACAAGTATGGTGTGTGAATGGTCAACGTCATAGAACAGATGGACCTGCTTATATCGGTGCAGATGGCAGACAAGAATGGTATGTGCGTGGCGAAAATATTACTGAAGAAATCAAGGTATGGTTGACCACTCATAAAGTCACCTACCCATTTGATGAAGATACCCAGACACAATTTATCCTAACATTTGGTGGAAGATAGGGAAGAGACCATTGGGCGCACAATATGTAGACTTTCTCGAAAGGACCGTTGAAGCACAGGATCGTAAGATTGCTGCTGTCAACAGTGTGATCATCAATATAGAGAAAACCATCGCAGGTAAACAAAAGCTACTGGATAACCTGCGGGATTATTCGGGCGGTCTCGTGAACGATGTTACCGCAAGGTTCCTGGAAATCAATATTGACGAACTCACCAAGATATTGCATGATTTAAAACGAATCAACGGATGACCACGACGATGCCAGATGACGATACCGGTTATATCACTACAAGGACTGCCAAGGAAGTATGGGCTAAGATGGTGGAATCTTATGCCAATCTCGACCCAAAAGACTGGCAAGGGCACGATTTCTCTCCTAGAGAATACGTCAAAGAAAACAATCTCTGGGCTATTGATGACAGAACAGAGATTTCCCGCATAGTCGACTCCGTATTGGAGGAAGATGCTAAGAAGGTCGCAGCGTATCGTTCTGGACAGGACAAGCTATTTGGATATTTCGTCGGACAGGTCATGAAAAAGACCAATGGTAGGGCAGTACCAGAGATCGTCAACGAGATACTAGAATGCCGCCTGAAAGATAACAGCAAAACATAAGGAATCATGCACGATGACACCACATAACGGGACTCTGGTCACCGACACACACGTCTATTTCCTCAATGGTCCATTCTCCCAATGGTATCCTTGCGAGTTCACAGAAGGGTTAAACGATACAGATCGACGGTTCAACTGTGCAGAACAGTTCATGATGGCATGCAAGGCTTTCATGTTCAACGATCTTGACATACTTGAAAAGATCATGGCATCTTCCTCTCCGCGTGAACAGAAAGCTTTGGGCAGGAAGGTCAGTAACTTCAATCCAGATGCATGGAACGAAGTTGCGCAGGAGTTCGTTCACATCGGTAATCTGGCCAAGTTCTCGCAGAATCCTGATCTGAAAGAGTACCTACTTAGCTCAGACGATAGGCATCTGGTAGAGGGCGCTGACTATGACCCGATCTGGGGTGTCGGTGTAGACTGGAATGATCCTGCTATCCTTGACAGCAAGAACTGGCGAGGCACTAACTGGTTGGGCGAAACCTTGATGCGAGTGCGAAAAACTTTGCAACAGTCTAATATATCTTGACTTAATTAATATTCCATAGAATAATCTAAAGTAAAACCCCTCTTGACTCAAGAACACACGGTTTTCTTAGCGTAAATATTATAAATGGATATCATGAATGACTGTTAATATCATAGTCGGCGACAACAGAGAAACCTTGAAAAATATACCTGATAAATCTGTACATTGTTGTGTAACATCACCGCCATATTTTGGACTGAGAGATTATAACATGAATAATCAAATCGGCTTAGAAAATACTCCAGATGATTTTGTACAAGAACTAGTAAAAGTATTTCAGGAAGTAAAACGAGTTCTAAGAGATGACGGTACTTTATGGCTAAATCTCGGGGATAGTTACAATAATTTTAGAACACAAATGGGTCCCGCGCAATCTGTTCATGGCAAAGATAAGTTAAATGGAAAGCCAGAACCAAAATCAAAGGCACGAGGCTGGTCAGAACTTAAAGAAAAAGATCTGGTTGGTATTCCGTGGAGAGTAGCATTTGCGTTACAAAGTGATGGCTGGTATCTTCGTCAAGATATAATTTGGGAAAAAAGGAATCCCATGCCAGAGTCGGTAACAGACAGATGTACAAAATCACACGAGTATATTTTCTTGCTAACAAAATCTCCACATTATTATTTTGATCATGAAGCAATAAAAGAGCCAGCGTCTGGCAGATCATCTGGAAATAAAACTCACAAATATGTGGATGCATATAACAACAGCGATACTGAAGAACATCGTACTAAGGCAGGTTTATTGTCAAAATCTAATGTAGCGTACAATACAAGAAACAAAAGATCCGTGTGGAATGTAGCAACCAAGCCGTTCAAAGGTTCACATTTCGCTGTATTCCCAGAAGAGTTAGTCGAACCCTGTATTCTGGCGGGAACAAGTGAAAAAGGTTGTTGTGCTAATTGTGGGTCTCCATATAAGCGTATCGTTAAAACTCATTATCAACATCATGAAAAATGGTTTGGTGACAAACAATCTGTAAGAAATGATCGGGGCGCGCAAGGGACAGGTTATAACGAACCAATAGGGTCAGAAACAATCGGGTGGGAACCATCATGCAAATGTGATGCAGATATAAAACCATGTGTTGTTCTGGATCCTTTTGGTGGTGCGGGCACAACAGCGTTAGTAGCTAAAAACCATAAAAGAGATTCGATTATTTGCGAATTGAACCCTGAATACGCAGATATTGCCAGAGAAAGAGTGCTAGGTAGCCCTATTTTTAGAGGTCTATTTGAAGAATAGCGTTGACATTTTTTCATAAAAATGGTAAAAATGGAAAATTAAATATTTTTCCATGGAGTATCTTAATGAACAAGTCTATCTCAGCGGGGGTTATTGTAACAGACGGCAAGAAAATATTGCTCTGTCATGTCACGGGCAACAAACACTGGGATCTCCCTAAAGGTAAAGTCGATCCCGGCGAAGAATATATAGACGCCGCTATTAGAGAACTTTATGAGGAAACAAGTTTGAAAATTAGTCCAGATTCACTCGAACCTCTTGGAATTTTTGAATATAAAAAAGATAAGAATCTCAGTCTCTGGCTGTATCGAGTCAATGTGATGCCAGATCCTGCTGGATTAGACTGTCTCAGCACATTTGAATCAGGTAAAGGAGTCTTTAAAAAAGAAATGGATGGATTTGCTATTGTGAATTGGGAAAAAATCGGTAAAAAGGTGGTACCTGATATGTTGCGCGTGCTAACGCGGGTGAAAAATATCATAAAATGACATTGGGGGCAAAAATCATAACCGGTTGGGGCATCGTGCTCGCTGTGTTCACCATCTCGGCAACAATTGCCGCGTCTCTTCATCACAGCCTCGTTATATTATTATGGGCGACAGTAAATTTTAACATAATAAGCACTTGTATAGTGTTGTTATCTATAACCATGTGGTCAGACCACAAGTGGTTTGTGAAATTTGTGTCACATTTCAGCAAATCTTTGATACCAGTTGAATTAATCTCTTATGATGCAGCACGCAAATTCACTATGGCACGTGTTGCCAAGGATGGAAAATTGCATGCAACAACATATTGGATGAGTAATATTGGCGACAACGTTTTGTTACCAGATGGCACAGTCGATTTAAACGCGTCAAATACATATCACTGTTATTGGTTGCCAATACAAGGGGCTGATCGCGTAAAGATGATACTTGAGAACGATTACCCGGATTTTGAAGCAATCTGCAAGCTTAATCTGGAAGACCGAATCAAAAAAATATATTATTCGAGAAACCGTTGACACATAACAATAGTTCACTAGGAGTTTAAAATGAAAATGGATGAGTTAAATCATTCTAATGGCACATATGTGTGTTTGTTACCAAGTTCAGATAGCATAGTAGATTTGCAATCTTTGCAAACTAGTCTTAATCTGTCACATCCTGTCAACCCTAATGATCTACATATGACAGTGATATATTCGCGGGTGCCGTGCCCTGCCGCCTCGTCACTCATGGATAATTTTACACCTATCAGCGGATATATTAAGAAACTTGGATATTTACCATCAACCACTGGTAACACGTGTTTGGTAGCAGAAATCATGTGTTCAGATGCACACAACATACATAGATATATACGCGAGCAGTATGGAGCTAGTCATGACTACCCCGACTATATTGCACATATTACACTCAGCTATGATTGTAAAATGGGCATTAGAGAGTTGCTTCATCCAATATTTATTACGTTTGATCAACTGCGAGTCTCGCCACTTGACACATCATGGCAATCTATTGATTGAATACATGAACCGTAAAATTCGTTGATTTTTTTAATGTGGGGCGCCCACTACAGGGGGTACGAAAGACTATGACTGCTTACTACACAGCGATTCACTTGACATATTCATAGACTGTGATAATATGATTTCACATAAACAATCAGCAGGAGATTACATACGTGAAGATTGACAGCAACAACTCGGTAGTAGAGCGCAACGGTCTCGCCAGTGATGGGCGATATAGTATCGTGTTCAATGCTAAGATGGCAAACTTGCTCGCCAACGGAATTTATTCAGATAAAATCCAAAGTGTTATCCGTGAACTGTCATGTAATGCAATTGATTCGCATACTGAAGCGGGTATCCCAGATCATCCTATCGAAGTACATCTACCGTCTGTATGGGAACCATGGTTCCATGTACGAGATTTCGGTGTCGGGCTCGATCATGATCAAGTGATTGGCATTTACACTGTATACGGCGCATCTACCAAAACTAACAGCAACGAGCTAATTGGCGCTCTTGGACTTGGCAGCAAATCGCCTTTCAGTTATGTTGATGCATTTGATGTTACAGCATGTAAGAATGGTGTAAAACGCCAATATTCTATGTATAAATCAGAAGACGGTATGCCCGCCGTAGCACTTCTCAGTGAAACTGCGACGACTGAACCAAATGGTGTCACAGTCAAAATGCCAGTAAAACAGGAGGATATCCGCCGCTTCTCAGAAAAATCTGCAATCGTTTATTCATGGTTCAATGTCAAGCCCACTATTACCGGTGTAAAAGGGCTTAACATTCCCGTTCATCAATATATGCATCATGGCAACGGGTGGGCGCTTCGGTGTCGAGACACTAATCATTATCCCAGTGATATGTCCAACCGTGCAGTGGCGCTGATGGGACGCGTTGCATACCCGCTCGAACCACATAGTATCCACTCACTGTCTGTTGCGCAACATACTCTGTTAACAATGCCGATTGTACTAACATTCGATATTGGCGATCTAGAAATTGCTGCCAGCCGTGAAAGTCTTGGGTATGACAAACGCACACAGGAGGCTATTCGGATCAAATTGGACGTGATGCTAGCAGAGCTTGGTAAAGAGTTTCAAACATGTATTGCGGCATCTGCAACCGAATGGGAAGCTCGCATGACATTTGGCAAAATGTTTGGCAACGAGAGCGGGTTCCGATATGATTTTGAAAAGATTTTTGGTAATACAGGCGTAACGTGGAATAATACCGTAATCAAAGAGGCATATATCTTGCTTGATACCAAAGACCTATGGGATGTAAATAATTATGCCCCACCATTACTCTGGAGTTCAAAGAACGGGTTTAAGACCATGCGGCAACTTAGTAGTGGCCTCGATATATTGACAATTCATTGCAATACTGATACTGTGATTGTATTTGATGATCTTAAAACTGGGGCACAATCTCGTGTCAATTATATGCGCGAACAACGGGGCATTCATGCTCTAACAGTGTTCTTGATTGGTCCCAGCCAGATCAAAACA
>Ga0208260_1000578_pt1 | contig 12654 bp, 1 predicted proteins | sample CryBogCBH18Aug09_FD_184619 | JGI IMG/M metagenome (GOLD analysis project Ga0208260, IMG submission 184619) | Freshwater microbial communities from Crystal Bog, Wisconsin, USA - CBH18Aug09 (SPAdes) | ecosystem: Environmental > Aquatic > Freshwater > Lake | place: Crystal Bog, Wisconsin, USA...
GCTAAGCATTCATGAGGAGATAGTGGGAGCGGTTCATAAGGATATGGCGGTATATGGGGAGCAAGCTCAAGGCACTGTAAATAAGGAGCTAAGCATTCATGAGGAGATAGTGGGAGCGGTGCATAAGAATATGGCGGTATATGGGGAGCAAGCTCAAGGCACTGTAAATAAGGAGCTAAGCATTCATGAGGAGATAGTGGGAGCGGTTCATGGTGAGATGGAGGTATATGTAAAGGGAGCTCAGGGCACTCAAGTAGCAGTCATGACAAAAAGGAAGAGGCGTTCTCGGCCAACTATTCTCAAGATCAAGAAGAGCAAAACTCTTCAAACTCTCTTTATAAACGAAGCTTCAGTGTCTTACCACTCTGGAGCCATCTGGTTGAAATCAAATCAGACACCTCCCCATCGACAAACATCATCAAAACCCTCCCTGAAGCTGCATCGACACCCTCGAAAGGCACATCCCCCCATTGAACACCTGGTTCTCCCAAATCTGACAGGGGTTGAGCACATTGAGTGGTACCCGGGGAAGCGTCCACATCAGGAAATCGGAAGGGGCGCCTCCAAGCATCCGGGTGCTGGACTTGGTATAATTGCGCTCTCACCCCTACTTCATGGGGTTCATGGTCTGAGTTGGCAAGACAACATATTCTGTCAATACGTGGGCAGAATTATCCCAATGGAGTTGGCGGAAAATCCAGCCTATTTATCGGACTATATCCTAGGATGGCCGCGTGAAGGGGAAGCGATTGATGGTCAACTGGATAACGACGGAAGCATTGGTCACCTCATCAATGATGATTTCAGCAGGGACGGAGGATCGCTAGAAGCAATCAGAGACCCGAAAACAGGGAACTCGTATCTATATCTCACAGAAGATATTCCAATAGGAGATGAGCCCTGTTTCGCTTATGGCTCGGACTTCTGGGAATCCAAACTCAGACTTCTAACTCCAACAGTCAGGAAAGCATGCGTCAGAAAATACAACTTCAGTCTAACGGCCCTGCTGGCGCTAGGACTCAATGCACTTGGGGAAGATATGACCCATCTCAATGCGCCAGAACAACTAGAGACCCACCTCCCTCAGGAAAGTTCCGCATCCATGTCAGACGCATCCTCTGATCCTCCATCTGTCAAAGGGATACAAGGCAGAGAGGGAGGGACCGCCGAGTGCCCAGCAACTTCTATATTGCACTCTACAGCCAGCCCCAACCAGGTACAACGAAAAATTCAGACGATAGAGGCGAGAATACGCAATTCCAAATCAATAGCACACAGCAAGTCCCCTCTGGAACGACTGAAGGGAAATTATAGGGAATGGAGGAATGCCCGCAACACCCCTGCTCCACGTGAGCAGACTGCAAAGCAGACTGAGAAATTTATCCCACCCCGGATGACAGAGGATCCTTTAGGATATAAGATTCGGCTAGCACAGGACAAGAAACAACGGGAAGAATTAAAGGCGGAGCCCACCCAACGAGTCCACCAGCGGAAAGAAATAGGTGGTCATCCTACTGACTGGAAACTGAATGAGGAGGCCAGTCATCTAGAGCAATGTCTAAACTCCAGAGTGAACCCCATTGACAAATTAGATGATGCGGAGCACCCTGAATGTGACATGCACACGCAATCGGATGTCATGGTAAAGAAACGTAAGCAGAATATAGTCTCCTCACCTACATCTAGGTGGCTCTGCGATTCTAAGGACCTTACATGTATTCCCAACTGTGCTGAGGTAATCGTTGTCGATCTCACTGCAGCAACCCCACCAGTACTGCCCCCAGTATTCTTGGAACCCGCAAACACGATTCTCTTCCCAGGCCATGTCTTCTCGCGTCCACTTGTTGAGGAGTGGCCCAACCTTAGGATATGGGTGCATGCCAAGACCAGGCCCCAGAACGTCCTCCTGCGCTGCTCTCACCTGCTCTCGGACCTGACCCAATGGATCAGGAATGGGGAAGTCCACCTAGCATGTGCTTTGCGGGAGCCCAGCTTACTTACAGAAGTCTGCAAACCGGATGGTACTTGTGGCCTCCAACTTGCTGTGCTCCTTCACACTCACAGCTTCATTGGGGATCCTCGCTGGCATTTTAGAACGGATGTCCAAAAGAAGGTCTACCTTTCCCAGCTGGCGAAATGGCGTGACATGACCCATCTACGTGATACTACCCGAAGGAAAATTGTAGGAACACTACAATGGATGCTTGACGCTGAATTGAAACAGCCCAAGTCCTCTATGTCGCCTCAACGGTTCTGGTTTTCCATTAATGACATTATAGAAGTCCTGGGACAAGATACGACGACCACCCTCTGGCAGGAATTGAAGACACCTAAACCTGACTGGGAGGACTGGTTTGTAATGGAAGGCTCAACTCTCTATGGAGACAATATCACGCTACCGTGGTATCATCTTAAAAGAGTACTATGCGAGAGCAAAACCCATGGCATACTCGCACACTCCCACTTTCACCCATGGCAATCGACCGATGAAATATCCCAACATGCACATGAGGCACCACGCCGGCTAGCTCAACGGCTTCTGTGCGATTGGCAGCAGGACCCCAGTGATCAGCATTTGGACTCAGGAGGGGTATCTATGGGCATCAGATACCCATTACGCATAAATCGTTGCGGAGAGATACCTCTTCCACCTATCATTCACACAACGCATACAACCAATACTCGCGGTGGCGCAACCAAAGAGCGGAAAACAGCTGGTCCCCCTAATACTCTGGATCATTGGTTATCTCAGGAGAAAATGACATTCGAAGAGCGACAGGAAGAGGAAACGCCACTTGTGCTCATACGGGACACTTGCAACGCAGCTCCTGCTCCAGTTACTAAGGAATGGACTGTCAACGTCCAGGATGACGGAACGTACTCCCTCACATCTCAGGTGGAAAAAGCGATGGAAATGGATGATGTACTGGAGGAGGATCTGCTGATAATACCTAAACATGCTCTCCTTAGACATCTGGTTTTAGAATTACATGGGATACGCATCTGGTTAGGAGGAGAGAACATACCAGAGCAGCTCACCGTACGACGTGCGTCTGCGAACCAAGATCTTTCCACATGGATGCAACACAGCGGAGCCGGAATATGCTGCTCAGCCAGCATACCCCATCCACTATCACAAGTTTGCAATCCAAATGGATCCTGCGGGCTTCAATTTGGTGCAATAGTAGCACTTCATGGATCCCTATATCCAAGGTCATTATCCACAGAATGGTTTTTTCATAGCACTGAAAGGCATGATCTGTATGTCGCCACACTTCAAACATGGTTGGTAGATCGAGATATTCCCACAGATACCAAGAGGAAAGTTGCTGGCACACTTCTTTGGATGGAAACACTACCAGACTACCTCAACAGCACTCCCCCACTACTCCCTGGACAATTCTGGTTTACCATCAATGATATCATCCAAGTCCTATCCCCACTCGCGCAGGCAACTATGTGGCAAGCGCCCGAGTGGACTGGTTGGCCAGGCTGGATGGTCTTGGAAGGATCCTCAGACTATGGAGAAAACAACTGTTCCTCTGCCCCTGCACTTCAGGGATTATTGAATGCACGCAGGTTTCATGGAGTACTGGATCATGGGCACTATTGCATCTGGCCAGCCCCCACTTTCCCAGGTGATGTCATTGAGAGGGGAATCGAAGGTCTTGCACGTACTATTCTTCGCGACTACAACCGAGACCCAACAGATGAGTCTGTGACCATGAGTGTATACGGGCGACTTCGGACTAGAGAAGAGGTAGACAGCTCCGGGAATTTGATCAGCTATCCACGGGTGATCTTGTACGAAACACTCTGGGACATAACACTCAGCCCCGAATACCAAAACCTTCATCGCCTGTTCCGGGAAGGAAACCTCTTTAGGAAGAAGGTAAGACCCAGGAAACAAAGGTGCAAGAACCGACAAGTAGTCTCAGACATGGTAGATCCCAAGAGAGAGGGCTCACCAGAGTCCCCCAGAGTCAACATGGAGACGGTATATGAGGACAGAAGGCCCGCGTTACACCCCCTTCGACAGAACATCCTGGCAGATCACGTGGCCGTACAGGCACAACAAGCCCTGAAGGGTGGAAAGGACTGGGTCAAACTCTCTGTAGTGCAAGCAACACAGTTAAGCAAAGGTGAAGAACGAGCCTACTCGGCCTCCATGCCGCTATGGGAAGCACCCCGGAGTCCGCCGACTAGATATGTTACCAGGGCAGATCTACAATCTGTTCCTGCTACCCAGGGATCTGTCTCCACCAAAGCCGGGCCACAGGAAACCGATCTTCAGCTCCTGTGGGATGCCAGCAATCAGAGGCAGTGTAGTGACCCTGTCCCATCGACGGAATGGGTAACCACAGGATCCACTCTTTCTCCCCTGACTGCCATCTTACAGCCTTGGAATCACATCCCCAACAATGGACTGATAAGTAAACCCCAGGAGTCTTCTAGCAAAGGACCAAAAGCATCCAAAGCCAGGCGACCCAGACCAAAATGCAGACCTCCCGGTCCGATTCCCTATCACAAGCAGAAAACAGACAAGAAACAGAGACACCGGAAAGGGCGGGGCATGAAGGAGCAAATTGGTCTGGACCCGTCGCGGCCTGGACTCTGCGATATCCTCTGGGGAGGGCAGCGGGACCATTGGAGGAATGACCCACTCCTGGCACTAACCCGGGAACAACTCTACTGGCAAACTAAGAATCATTCGCTTGACACAAGCCTTCTGGGACAACGGGGCACGTCAGCCCACCTACGACATCATCGGCTGGTTGCCCTTCCGAATCTACAGAGTAAACTCGACACTCTACTAGCTATTACACTCTGTTACAACAGAGGCAACACGTCGGCAACCCGTATCTGGGCAGATGTTCTGGTAGTGGCAGAGCAGCACTGGGATAAAAATGTGCTTCTTATGAATGGGGAACGAAAATCACTTCGACAACTTGCAGGGGGAATAGACTACTCTCCGGACGCACTCGAACACTCGCTATTTGATCGCAAGGGCCATCAACACCTCCTATTGGGCTCACTGGCGATCTCCCTGCAGGCAGGCATCACAGTGCTCACTGTGGATGGGGTGTACGCAGGACGGTATGCCCCAATGGTCAACTTATCGATTCTGAAACGACTCCCAGCTCTACATCTTCTTCAAGGCTCAGCCACCATGCATGGAACCTGGTCAATGGTGGAACTACCCAAGGAGACTGACAGTACTGTGGTGATACGACAACCAGATCTTAGCATTACGGATCCACCGAAAGCATACTGGCGTGACACCTCCAATCTTCCTACAACAATTGACTTTGCTGGTGTACAAGTCGGAAGATGGGACACCACGGACATCCGGATTGCCACCCTCAATATTGCTGGACTTGACTCGCACAAGTTTGAGGAGGTGCTCGCCTATATGGACATACAGAAGATTGGAGTCATGGTGCTTCAAGACACCAGATGCAAGTCGACCCAGGTGAAATACTTCGGTGAGCAGCTACGAAAACGTTTAGGCCGACAGTCCAAGCTCTTTAATGTAGCTGGGATCTCTCCAACCGACAAGGCAGGTACCTCAAAGCCTATGAGAGTTGGCGGTCAGATGTTTCTTACAGATCAAAGACTAGGCATCTACACGCATGACTTCTCCCCTGATCCCACGGGACTTGGGGTCATCAGCTCCATAACCATCTCCAGCAAAGAGGCGGGGGTGGGAATCAAAGTCCTTGGGACTTACTGGCCTCCGGTCAATGATCTGTCTGGGAGTCTAGGCAAACAGCTGGAATCCTCCAAGCCCTTTCGCTCCATGGCCCAAGAGAGACCAGCTCTCTCGACGAAGGAATATATTCAAATTTGTATTGACAAAATAAGTGACAGCTACTGCTCTCAACCAAACCATTATGCAGTCCTAGCGGGAGACCTCAACAGTGTATGGGAACCGGTAAAAGGACAGACTGATGGCTCCCATGGAAAGGGACTCAAATCTTGGGCACACCGATCTAGTTGGAGGCACCCAACAACCACTCTTGGCCTAGGGGGCTCATCGTTGGCAAGTTGGATCTCCCACTACTCCAACGACGGCACGCATGGAACAAGCTGGATAGATCATCTACTAGTGAAAGGCTCTGCCCCTATTCAACCCCGGTACCTTGGGATCGATCAAAGTGGCTACTGGGTCAACGTCTCGGATCATCGACCAGTTATACTAGGCCTCCAATCCAACGCCTTCCAACGGCTTCAAGACTGCGGCGGCATGCCCACAGGAAGTCTGCGGTTCCCCCGTCATGATGTCAAACCCGACTACTTCTCCATCTCAAACTTTTATCACAAGATGCTAGAGGAAAAGATACCAGTGCTTGTCGACGGTGCCACACTTGCGGACTATCAAGCGGCCTACTCCAGAGTTATCCAGGTTTCCCTGAAATCACTCCCCAAGCGGTCTAAATCTCAAAAGAAAGCACGGAGCCCACACAAAGATGGCTGGAGTCCTCTAATTGCCGCACACAAGGCACAAGCAAATATGATCTTTCGCATCAAATATCAAATGGGCACAGGAGGAGCGGGGAGCAGATGTAGATGGAACACTATTGAAAAACGCGAAGAGGGTATACTTCAAGTCACAACCTCCTGGGCTGAGCAAGTCCGAGAACTCAAGTGGCCGGAAGTAAATGGCCGGAAGAAAATTGATCCCAGAGCCTGGGCGCTAGGATCGTCGATAGAGGAGTGGAGAACTATGGACCTCCAATGCTCCCACTCCATTCGCCAGCGGTGCATAGTAGACCTACGAGCCATCAAGAAGGCCACCCCTGGAAGAAAGCGGTCTGACATAAGAGCCGGTGTATCGGAATCTTTGGCACGAATGGAAGCAGAAAGAAAGAAAGGGAAGCAGCGAAGAGCTTTTGAGTCCATCCAAGGGACAGGTCAACAAACGTCGGCGATGGAGGACATTGGCTACCGGCATCCTGTTACGAAGGAAATGGGATGGTATCCGAAAGATCCACAAGAGCTTCACAGCGTCCTTCAGGACCACTTTGCTGCAGAATTTGCCATCCCCCCCCCACTCCCGGAAGATCCCCATCCGGAATCACCGCTCACGTGGGAGACTATACAGAGCTGGTCTGCCTTCCAAGCCCACTGCGCCCACCACCACATCCCAGATCAAGAGGAAAAGGCGATTTTAAACAGCTCTGGAAAGCCATGTGCACTGTCAAAGCTCGGGAGAATGTGGAGATGGAGCTCATGGCCATGGACAACCAATGTCCTACGTTTGCAGAATTTGAACAATGCCTAAAGCTCAAGGGAGGAGGTACGGCAGGTGGACCATCAGGGATTACTTACCATACTGTAAAGATGTGGCCGATTGAATGGAGAGAGGTTGCTTATAAAGCTATGGCGGGGTTCTGGATGCATCATGGTATGGCCACAGAATGGAAGTGGCGTTGGCTTGTCCCTCTGCTCAAAAAAGGTGGCCTCACTACGACGGACCTTCGTCCTATTATGTTGCTGGATGTACTAAGAAAGATCTGGACCACTCTGATCATGGACAGAATCACGTCAGTCCTTCACAAACACAAAGTACTACGAGCCACTCAGCATGCATATCTCCCCAAAAGGGGTACGGACTCTGCAAACTTGCAGGTCATCAACACGCTCGAAACAGCCTTTGATGAGGAACGGACGCTCTACGGATCCAGTTGGGACATAAAAAAGGCCTTTGATTCTGTTGGAAAGTGGCTTATCAAACTGGCCTGGAAGAGGTTGGGGATACCGAATGCACTGGTAGACTGGCTCATACTTCTAGACTTGGAAAACCATACCGTTGTTCGCTCTGGTCATGCCTTTTCCTGTTGGATGAAGGACGGAGTAAAAGGTCTTGAGGGACTAGACTTTGATGCCAAGATGGGGTGTGGTCAAGGGGATGTGAGCAGCCCCTTAACCTGGGTAGCTGTCTTTGATATACTACTATCAGTGTTAGAGGATGACGATAAGCATGGAGGCTTCCGATTGCGGAAACCTACGGGAGAAGAGTATGCGGCACCAGATGTTTGTTTTGCCGATGACCTCCAATCCTTTGCGGCAACTCTCAGTCAACTCCAGCGAAAGGCGGAACTTGTATCTGGATATGCGGCGGTCACGGGTATGAAGATAGCAGAGGGAAAACTCAGAACATATCATATCAAAGGGAGGCAGGATGATCTTCGGGTGCCTCTGGTGCGGAAAGGACTATGGATCTACGACGTCACTTGGACACCTAAATGGGTCCCGTTTCGAGACGAGCACTGCTTCAAGAGTCTGGGCGTGTGGTATGACACTGAACACCGCCCTGGCCATGGGACCCAACTGGAGCTCATTGAACAAGAGCTCTCCACCATGATGCGGCGCATTCACACGGCAAGAGGCTCGGCGGCAGCTATATTAGCAGTTCTCCGTGGAGCAATCATTGCCAAAGTTGCATACTATGGAGGACTCTCTCAATGGTCCTTGGATGAAGCTCGTGGGTTGGATAGTATGTTTGCCCGGGAGTACCGACAGGTCACCAAGAACATGGCGACAGCCCAAGAAGAATCACTCTTTCAGCCATGCACTATTGGGGGATACGGACTCCCTCGCATATCCCACACTATTCAAGATCGGAAGTTGGCGCTCCTTGGGAGAATCAAAGACCATGGAGATCACTACACCAGGTGGGCGGTTGACTCTATTGAAGCAAGAGGAACTACGATCACTGCAGGAGGGTCCAAGTGTCTCAGCAAGATCTGCCCCGGATACTGGATCTCCAGTGTGGTGGAATATGCCCTTGAGGGAGACACTCTACTTGCCAAAGGAAAAATTGACCTTCCTTGTGCCGGAGACATACTAAATAACCCTACGTGGAGAGCCAGCCTCACCCACTCCCAGCGGAAATACCTTGCCAGAGAGGGTATCAACACCCAAGAAGATCTTGTCACTCTGGATCACAATCTTCGTGACACGGTCTGGAAAGCAGACTCTCAACGACCAGTCTGGCTGAGCAGTGTACTTCCAACCCTCCCGAAAGCTATGAGGAGCCCGAGACTGGCGCGGGGACAGCTATGGCACGTCCAAACTCTAGGGACTGCCCTAATCGGACAACCGGGCTCAGTCGTCTCCATTGAAGATATCACCAGTATAGAGGACTCGGGTGTTGTGCAAGTGAGCACCTACCGCTGGACCTTAGAAGCAATTCAACTGGAATTAGGGGTCACGGTATCACTCTCTCAACAACCCACGGCAACTTCACGGACGCTTCAGGAACTCTTCCCCTCAGGTCATTCCTACAAGCTGCTGAAAGTGACCCTAGACAACGGTCCACTAACCAAACAGGAACGCAAGAGGCGGAAAGACTCTAGGACAACACGGAAAAGCAGCATTGTCCACGCAATCATGCGGACCCCTCTGCCTTCTCTTGATCCTGTACAGGTGAGACTCCTCCCGGCCTCCCTGAAGGTGAATTCAAGTGGACCCTGCGATATATACGTCGGTCATCAGCACGCTCCGACTATCGTTCAAGACCAACTCAATGACCATCGCACGCCGATGGTAGGAGGCCTTGCCACCTACCACCAAGGAGAGTGGTCACTTCAACTGTTTGCAGAAGAGCGGGGCTCCGATCTCACCCACTCCACATCGTACCGGACACTACTCTACGGACTTATCCTGAGGGCGATTCATGACCACGCCACCGTAGATGCGAACATCACTATTTTTGTTCCACACAGATCCATCATTGACCGACTCCAAGGAACTACTAAGACGCCGCTAAAGCACCTCACTCAGCGGGGTCTTCTTCGTCGCATTCATGAAACAGCTGGAATCAACACTGAGTTCAAGCTCTACTCTCCACTGTCACGGCTGGTACAGTACAACTCCAAATGGAATCAACTTCGAACAGGGAGCTACTGGGTCAGCAACTGGCTAGAGGAGCGTAAAGGCCCTGCTCCAGCCAGGATCACTCGGGCTCATCTTCGCGATCTTATACCCCTTGCGGCACAAGGAGATGAGTGGTTCCCCTACAACAAAGCCACGGGTGTTCTAGTTATGGCCCCAATAGGGGATGTCACCACGGAAGCACGGAGGGAACAGGCGCTGAGAAAGCGGGACCAGAACAGATGCTCTCGTGGAGCGACCCCCTACTGGCACGCCAACACCTTCAAACTTGCCTCCCGGGTTCTTCGCCTACCAGCACTTTCCATCGAAACAAGGGGACACTGCATCAGACACCTAGACCGTAGGCACTGGAGTGTGGGCAGCAACCGGACCAAGCACCTCATCCCAGACTCTGAGGAATGGAGATTAGAAGGACACTGTAAGATCTGCAAGGTGGGAGTGGACAGCTACGATCATATATACCGAGAATGTCCAGGGACTGACATCGTTCGCGTCCGAGAGGAGCAGTTTGAACATCTTGCAGAACGTGCTCAGAAGCTTCCTGCGGCGGAAGCACACCTAGCAACGCTTCTGCTGGAACTGTTCAAAGAACCCGATGGATATCGAGTAGGCCTTGGAGATCTTGCTGAGAATCAGAGAAAGCGGCTACGCTCAGCATATGAAGAGCTGGACAGACCCAGTGACAGAGATGCCGATACCACTTTCATACGCCAAATACGCCAACTTGACCGGATCCGAACAGCCATCTGGGCAGAAAGAGCCCACATACTGGACCCCTCGGCACGCATCTGGGCAGAAGATGTACCTCCAGGCTCCAACTGGTTCGTAGTATACAGGGGCACAACCTTGGGAGTTTTTTCCGACTACGACCTTGCCAAAGAGCAGATTCACCATATCTCTGGCGGTAAACTAAGAGGGTTTCCGGACGAAGAGACGGCACAGCAAGCGGACAAAGACAGGCAAGAGCTTATCAAGCAACAGAACACCTACCGGATTCAAGCCGAAGGTACCCGACTGGTGAGTATCTATACAGATGGGTCATACACTCGAGCCGTTCCGGAACATGGACTACCTGCACTTGCCGGGTGGGGATATGTGGCGATTGACCGAGAATCTGAGGACACTGTGGAGACCGCAAGGGGCAGCGTAAGTATCGATCCGATGCACGTCGCATTTCGAGGTGCAACGCTGAAGAGCAACAACACCGGAGAGCTCACAGCTATTGGAGAGGCCCTAACCTGGATCCAATCCATCCCCCACATCCCTGGTACAAGCCACGAAATCTGCTCTGACAGCTCCTACGGACTTGATACAGTTGATATTTTAAGAGGAACGGACTGTCGGCTGGAAAAAAATGGCGCTCTTATTCAATGGGGACTTGACACTCTTACCGCAGCCAGGGACCAAGGACACATAATACAGTTTCGGAAGGTTCGTGCTCATTCCCATGACGGATCGACCGACAGTCGGCGAAACAATGAAGCGGACGCTCTGGCGGATCGCGGCCGCCTGAATGACATCGCAGAGGTGGAAGAAAACCCAGTGCCCCACCCCATGCAAAGCTCCCTGCCTATTCGCCTGAAAGGAGGGCTAACTGACATTGAGGAGGCCATCTGCCGACGGGCACGGATCAAACGACCGCCAGACCGGGACATAGAGGATATTCGACAGAAAGAGGATGTCGAGGAGAGCCACCAGGATGAAGACAAGGAAACCAGCCCAGCTACACACACTGTTACACCACTACACCAAAGTCCTTCTTACCGCGCTCACCCTAGCATGCTTGTTCAACCTGTACCCTGTATCACTACCCCCCTTAACCTAAACAGACTATCAGCGCAGAAAAGAGCTAAGACTACCAGCACAGCTCGGATTGAAATCCCAACCCAGGCTAGAGACAACCACGGTACTTCCGGGAGGGATGAGCCTTACAACCGAGAGGACCTGGACGACTGGGAACGGCCTGAGAAGTGTGTTCGAGGTCGGGTTTGCATCCAGAGTCCGCTCCAACCGGTATCGGAGACCAACGGTATAAGAAATGTGACGGATCTCCTAGCAGGCCCAAACACGGGAGAATCTGGCTGGACACCGGCACCATCTCCGCCACCCCACCTCACGCTCAATAGTCAGAGGACGACTACGAGACCTGCAACGTTGCTGATGGACTGGCTCCACCCCACTTTAGACCTTCTGAGTCCACCTGTCCCTCCCCAACGCATCGGAGCCAGGCGAGATATGCCACGACCACTCAGCAGCGGAGCCGCACTCCCACGAGGCGGAAGGAAACGCAAGCTACTCACCTCTGGCGGTAAACACCAGAAATATGCAGTTGCGGACATTCCGAACTCTATGAGAGAGCTTGAAACAGCCCGAGCAGACCATGAAGCATGGAAGGGAGATGACGGGAGCGACCCACACCAGGGGAGCCCGAACCAGGTTCCGACCAATCTACCACCTTTCTATGAGGGGAGGAAACACCTTGTGAAGAGTACGGGAGATCTACGGGAAGGAGAGAGCTTTATAGCTCAGGATGTTGTTGGAGATGGGAGGGGGTTGGGGTCGGTTTAGGTATTAATGTCCGCTTGCCCTCACACCGCGTGTGATTTGCTAATTAGCTCATGAGGGTGCTTAGCATGTATTGCATGAGTGTCATGTTTTCTTGCTAAGCTAAGTTAACTTTTTGAAAAAAAACCCATTCGATCCCACTACCGTTACACACAACAACGAACACCCGCTCGCGCACATTCCGGACGC
>Ga0208260_1000600_pt1 | contig 12234 bp, 15 predicted proteins | sample CryBogCBH18Aug09_FD_184619 | JGI IMG/M metagenome (GOLD analysis project Ga0208260, IMG submission 184619) | Freshwater microbial communities from Crystal Bog, Wisconsin, USA - CBH18Aug09 (SPAdes) | ecosystem: Environmental > Aquatic > Freshwater > Lake | place: Crystal Bog, Wisconsin, USA...
TACCCCGAGGCCGACTTATTCGAGCGCAGATTGGCCCACTGACTGAGATTGGTGCTGCCGAGCACAATGGCGCCGGCGTCGCGTAGACGGGTGACCAGTTCAGCGTCGTGGGCCGGTCGACCCACGAGGGCCGTCGCCCCGGCGGTACCTGGCAGACCCGTGGCTTCAATGTTGTCCTTGATCAGGACCGGCACCCCGTGGAGGGGACCGCGAATGTCACCATTCTTCCGTTCAACATCTCGCTGCTCGGCCACGGCCAGGGCGTCGTGGGCCACGGCGGCAATGGCGTGCAACGCAATCGGGCCACCGGGGCCGTCGAGAGCGATGATGCGTTCAAGCAGGGTGTCGACCAGGTGGTGAGAGGTCAGAGAACCGTCGTCAAATTTGGCCAATATCTCGGTGGCGCTGAGGAATGCGAGCGGTTGCGATTGGGGGTGAGGGTCAAGCACCCACCCAGCATAGAAGTAGGTCAGAAATGCAACGTGGTGCCGGCGGGGTGGGGCGTACGCGCCTCGGGGGTCAGAACCCAGACCGCTGATGCGCCCTGCACTTCCCAGGCGTGGGGACCGCCCACGAGGGCCGTATTCTCATCCACCCCGACGACCGTCACCGCGTCGTCGCCACCGGCGAGAAAGCGGGTCACTACGTCGGGGGTCTTCGAAAAGTAGGCGTCAAAGTGGGGAATGACGCGGAGTTGGGGCACGACGCCCAACCCGGCAACCCCTCCACCACCCCGCGGGTGGCGAATAGAGGGCACCCAAGTGCCCATGGCCATCGCGCCCGCCGAACATCCCGCCAGGGCTGCGCCACCGGTCCAGGCTTCGACGATTGCTGACCACACCAGGGTGTCACGCAGTGTCTCCGCCAAGAAGGTGGGGTGACCTCCGGAGAGATAAATAAGTCCCGCTCCGGCGACGAGGGCGGCGATGGCCGGATCGTTGGCATCCGCTCGGCTTTCCACGTCAAGAATGACCTGCTCGACACCGAGTCGCTCGGCCTGCGTGCGCCCGAGGCGATGCCACTTCGCCACCACGTCGGGGCCGTCGGGCGCAGCCGCGGTCGCTAGTTGGACGTAGCGAGGCGGGCGCCCCTCAAGCAGGGCCCCCTCAATACCAGCCATGACCTCGAGGTACTCGCCCGAGCCCACGAGCGCTACGGGTCCGGGGATCGAAGGGGTGGGTCGTGACGTGGAATCCATAGTCGTCACCGTACCGCCTCACCCGACCTAAGGTGTCGGCGGTGACCCTGACGACCTACCGTGCCTGTTCTCGTGGTGAAAAGCGTGCGCTGCTCCACAGTTTCTGGAGCCGACGCTCCCACCTCGACCAGAAGGTGCTCGACGCCGCACTCGAATACGGTCCGGTGGCGCTGTGGATGGTCGCCATCATCACCGTCGAACTCGCCGTGTGCTCACTGGCCCTCATTGGGCAGCATCAACACCTCTCCGCGGCACTCGCGGGTGCCGCCACGGTAGTGAGCGCGTGGTCGACCTGGTGGACCAGGGGCTGCTGCACGTTCGCCCAGCACCACCACGCGGTGGCCCGCCTCGCTCCGCCGGTGCCTCAGCCCGACGCGCCTTCGTCATAAACCACGAGGTCGTCACAATCCCCCGCGTCGAGACGGCGTTGCATGACGGCGAGGGCCTCGGGGTTCTGATCCACCAGAATGAAGCGACGACCGAGCTGGCGCGCAACGGCCCCCGTGGTGCCGCTACCGGCGAAGAAGTCCAGTACCCAGTCGCCCTCGTGTGAACTGGCCTGCACGATGCGACGAAGAATGCCCTCGGGCTTCTGCGTGGCGTACCCGGTTTTTTCTTTTCCCATGGGCGAGACAATGGTGTGCCACCACACGTCGGTCGGGAGCTTGCCGAGCGCGGCCTTTTCGGGGGTTACGAGGCCGGGGGCCATGTAGGGTTCGCGGTCAACCGCGGTCGCGTTGAACGTGTAGTCCCGGGGATTCTTGACGTAGACGAGGATGTTGTCGTGCTTGGCCGGCCACTTCGATTTTGACCGTGCCCCGTAGTCGTAGGCCCAGATGATTTCATTCAAGAAACTCTCCCGGCCGAACAGCGCGTCGAGCATGACCTTGGCGTAGTGCACCTCACGGTAGTCAAGGTGAAGATAGAGCGTGCCCGTGGGCGCCAGTACCCGCCACGCTTCGACCAGCCGGGGTTCGAGAAATCCCCAGTAGTCCTCGAAGTCGTCGTCGTAGGACGTGAGCACGCCCTTGATGGTCTCGTAGGAGTGACCCTTGAAGCCAATGCGGGTTCCCGTGGTCGATCGCGACGTCTGTAACGACTGGCGAGACTGCACCCGACCCGTGTTGAAGGGGGGGTCGATATAGATCAGGTCAATAACACCCTCAGGCAGCGACTGCAGCACCGGCAAATTGTCACCAGCGATTATGGCGTTGGGCCCCGTGGGCTCGAAGAGGTACCTCGTCACCGTTTCATGCTACGACTCGTGCCGCCCCGCGACACGTCGTGCCGTCTCCATAGTACTTATTTCGCACATCGACGTAGGAGTTATTGCCGAAATTAGTCATTACGTTTGAATTCGTGATAGTTAATCGTCGTAAAGGTGTAGACATAAGACGTAGTCCAACAGGAAGCGAGGTACGCGTATGGTTCACCCCGAGCGATTCGCGGCGGTGTTCAATCTGAGTCACCCCGGCCACTTCATTCACTGGGGCGTGCTGCAGGTCTCCTACGGCAACGCCGTCGTCATCGTCCTCATGGTGGCGGCCTTCGTGGCCGCACTACTCGTCCCCTTTCCCGGACACGACAAGGAGGAACAGTGAACGACCCCCGCATTGCCCGACAGTGGACCACTCGACTGCGTCTGCGGGTCGAGGGCACCTTTCCCCCAGAAAAAATCCTGCCTGACACCCAGCCGAGCTACGTCGCCTCGTGGATCTACGTTTTTGGCGTGCTAACCCTGGCGGCCCTGGTGATGGTCATCGTGACGGGCTGTCTCCTGGCCATCATGGGACCCACCTGGTGGCACGTCAGTGGCGTCGGACACTTCATCAACTCCATGCACCTGTGGAGTGTCGAGGTCTTCTTCTTCGCCATGGTGATTCACCTGTGGGGCAAGTACTTCATGGCGGCCTGGCGTGGGGGACGATCAATGACCTGGGTTACCGGTGCCGTCACGTTCCTTACCTCCATCGGGGCGGCCTTCACTGGCTACCTGTCGCAGACCAACTTCGACTCGCAGTGGATTGCCACCCAGGCCAAAGACGGCATTAACGCCACCGGAGCGGGGTCGGTGTTCAATGTCCTCAACCTCGGCCAAATGCTGATGTGGCACATCGTCCTCCTGCCCCTCGTGGCACTCGGACTCACGGCCCTCCACGTCATCCTGGTACGCAAGCGGGGCGTCGTTCCGCCCTTCGCCGACGTGACCGAAGCGGTGTCGGCATGACGACACGGTCCTTCAACCCCGACGTCGATGTTGTCGAATGGACCGGGGCCCAGCGCCCCTACGACATATTGAAAGAGGGCACCATTGCGGTCGTTTTCGTCCTCATCGTCGTGCTCACCCTGTCAGTACTGTTCGGTTCACCGGACGACTCACCCGTCACCCTGAAGCAGTGGAGCAACGCCAACCCGATTGATTTTGCCACCACGGCCTATCAGGAGCTCGCCGGTACCTCAGCGGTTGCTCAGTATGGGGCGCCGTACAACTCAGTGCCGGGCACCGGACAACGCATCGGGCCCGTGTCCCTGGTCGATCTGATGGGCGTCACGATTCCAATCAACACGGCGCAGGACTTTGTCCTTCGACCCCTCGCGACGCAACTCAGTGTCCCCGCCATTGCCACCTCGCTCGCGACGTGGCGCCACGCGTCGGCCTCGCAGCAACAGACGTGGCTCACCAATTACGGCACGCATCTCCCGACCACGATGCACGGCGCCGCTCTGGTGTTCACCGCGAATGACGCTGGCCCCGTGCCCTCACTCATCGGTGGACTGACGTCGATGGCGCAATCCGGGGCCCTCGACAACGCCTTACTCAGTAACTCCACGAGTTACTACTCGACGAACTACACCGAACCACTGCTCTTCTTGAGCGATGGCACCTACTTCGCCGGACTGGCCACCACCAAGCACTTGGCCGGTGACCAGTGGGGCATGATGAACGAGACGGGGAGTTTCCCCGGTCAAGCGTGGCTGTGGCTCTACACGTTTCTCTACCAAATCACCCCCTACGCCACGAGTCCGAACGCTGACGTTCTCGTGTGGGCCACGATGATGCTGCTCTCCGCACTCGTGGTCTTCGTACCGTTCATTCCGGGACTGCGATCGCTTCCCCGTCGAGTCAAGCTCTACCGACTTATCTGGCGCCAGCACTACCGGACATCTGGTCGCTGACGACACGTCCACACCGTGCCGTGACCGGTGGTGTAGTTTCGGCGCCATGTTCTCTACTCGCCGATTCGTTCCCTTCGCGCTCACGCGCCTCGTCCGTGGCTAACTCGCCGCGGTGGCGTCAGGCCGTTGACCTCGTGGCGACGGCCTTCCACGATGGCGGGGTGAGCACGCTCAGTGCCATGGCGTACGACCTCGGTCAGGCCCAGCTGGCGAACTACGTCCACGGCGTGCGTGAGAGTATTGCTGCTCGCCAGGCGTCGGCCACCACGGTGGCGTACTACGGCTACACCGCCGTCAATAATCTGGGCGACGACGCCTGCCTGGATGGCGCGAGGTCCCTCTCTCCCGACCGAACCGTGCTCGACTGGCGTCGCCTTACCGACTACGCCCCCACCTCGCTGCGCGGCACTCCACAGGTGCGTGGTGTTCAACTGGGCGGTGGCACACTTATCGGCTCGATGGGATTCGCCGACGGATTTCGTCAGGCCGTCAATGAACTGCGCGCACCCTCCTTCGCCCTCGGCACCGGGGTCGAGTCGCCCATCGCCGAACAGTGGGGGATGACGAGTACCGAGGCGGTCGACCAGTGGCGACACCTTCTTGAAGACATGGCCTACCTCGCCGTGCGTGGACCGCAGTCCGCCCACACGCTCCGCGACGTCTACGGCATCGAGGCGCCGATCTGTGGTGATATTGCCCTCGCCATCCCCACTCCCGAGCCGGCACCTCGCGAGAAGCACCTCGGCATGTGTCTGGCGGCCCCGGCCGACGGCGTCTGGGGATCGAGTGTCGAGAAAATGTTCGAGGCCAACCTGGCCGTCGCGCGGTCACTCCTTCGTGATGGGTGGACGATCCAGTTCTTCGTGTTCTGGCCGATGCACGACCGCGCCATTACGAGAAAGATGATCAGCGCCCTCGGCGTGAGCGATGGCGTCTCCGTCACCGTGCCGTCCTCCACCGCCGACTTCTTTCGCCGTGCGCGTACCTGCTCGGTCTTCATCGGGACGAGACTGCACAGTGCCGTGTTCGCCAGCATGCTGGACATACCCACCGTCGCGCTCGCCTACCGCCCGAAGGCCGATGATTTCATGGCTTCGATTGACCGAGTCGACTGGTCACTTCGAGCGAATGACATCACCGGCGAACGCCTTCGTGACGCCGTGACGCAGCTGAGTGCCGAGCGCGAGCGGCACGCCCGCGAGATTCACACCGCCGTTCATGCCCTGCAGACCTCACTCCGGTCACACCTCGACGCGGCAACCCTCGCTCTCCAGCGTTAGGCCACGTCCCACCAGATGGTGGCCAGCGATCGACGCTCGGGTGGCGGCGAGGACTCGAGAAAGGCACGGACCTCTGGTTCACGCTCCTTCGGCAGACACAGACGAATCCGGGTGAAGTGGGCGGCCTGATCGAGGTCAACCTCGGTGCGCATCGGCCCCTCCCACTCCTCGAGTTGTGGGGTGACGCCCATGGACCGTAGGACAGCCATCAGGTCAGTGGGCGTCGGATCAGAGGGACGATCTAGGTGCCAAAAGAACTGCCACGCGGCGGAGAGTGGCTCGAGCGGATGACGCGTGGGGAGTTCGATCACCACGCGGTGGCGAGCGTGGGCCGCGGCCGCGGCCACAAATGGGACGATGGCACTGACGTTATAGACGACGTGGTGGACCGCCACCACGTCGCACCGAGGGGCAGCGTGCGCCACGTCCGGCCAATCGCCGGCCACGGTCGCGGTACGCACACCCCGACGTTCACCGTTTTCTTGGTACATCGTCAGCATCGCGGGCTGGTGATCCACCCCGACACCGAACTGGACATCGGGGACGAGTGCGAACGTCGCGATACCACCACCGCACCCGATGTCGAGCACGCTGGCCTCGCCACCAAGCGCCTCACGGGCTCGGTCGTGTGAGGGGGAGGGTGCAATGTGCGCTGGTATGTCAAAGAGTACCGGTGGGTGAATCCACGGACTGTCTGTCGCTTGTGCCAGCACCTCGTCAGGGATGGCCCAGGTCGCGAGGTCCCGTGCCCACTTTTCCGCTGCCGTCATGTGCTCTACCGACCGAAGAATCGAGCCAGGAGACCGGGCGTCTTCGTCTTCGTCGTGGAAGCAGTCGCGCAGTGGCACCGGTCCTGTTCCGGCACGCCCGCGAGTGCCTGCTCAATGTGCTGGCCGCAGCCCTTCCACGTGGCCTTGCCACACTTTGTACACGTTGTTCGACTGCACATACCTTGCTCCTTTTGTTGATTACATCCGACGTAGTGACTCGGGGGTGATGCTCAGGCCAAGCTCAAAAAGAGCTTCTGGAGTCGTGCCGTTACGTCGGCCACGTCAGCCCCTGGGTCTCGAACACACTCGGTGAGATTGTCAGCGATCATGGTGAAGGCCGCCGTGGTAATCGCCTTGCTGACGGCGGCCATTTGCGTAACGACGGCTTCGCAGTCGTAGCCCTCTTCAACCATGCGAACCACCGCGGCCAACTGACCGTTGGCTCGCTTCAGCCGATTGAGCACCACCCTCTGGTCGACCGACGGCGCATCGAAGGATCGTGTCACCTCAGGTGTCGCGAGTGGCTGCTTCATATACCCCCGAGGGTATCACGATTCTCCACGGCGACCAGCATCACTGGTCACTGAGGAGCGACGTCGCTACAGTAAAGCTATGGACGTACTCCACCTCCAGCAAGTTGCGCAACACGCCATTGATCTCGACCGTGCCGTCGCCTTCTACCGCGATGTGGTGGGGCTGACGCACGTAGCGACGTTCAACCCACCGGGGCTCGCATTCTTCTCGATGGGCGCCACGCGACTCCTGCTCGACCTCGGGGCACCGTCGTCGCTGTTCTACCTGGGCGTGGAGAATGTCGAGGCCGCGACGGAACGCTTGCGGGCAGCGGGCGTCGTTATTGTGACCGAACCACACATTATTTTTGTCGACGAAACTGGCCTTTTTGGCCCCGCGGGCTACGTCGAAACGATGGCCTTCTTTCGCGATTCGGAAGAGAATCTCGTGGGCCTGGTTTCTCGCCGACCGGCGTAGCGGTACGGCTGAACACCCACCGTTTGTGGAGGTTATCGCACCCCGTGCGAACCAGCCTTCCATAAGTCTTCCAGCCTTCAGGGTCGCTACCCGAGAGAACGGACAAGTCGATCGAACCTGGGCAAATGTCGTGGCCTGTATCGAGGCGAGTGCCAACCATCAAGCGACCTACAGCCAGATCCTTCGCTCCTTGGGATTTCAGGGCGATGCTGACGGGGCGAGGAAGGTCCGTAGGGCGTTGAGCTGGCTCATCCTCGGAGAGATCCCAGGAGCCCCTCAAGTGATTCGTTTGAGCCGAGGGGTCTACGGGTTCCCTCCGGCGGCGGCTGACCAATCACCCTCGTAGCGCCGTTTGGCCAGTTGCGTCCTTGTCACAGGCGCCGAAGAGCATGGAGTCCATGAACCGCATCATCGAACCGGTGAGCCGAACCAATGGCATTTAGATTCATCGACCTCTTCGCTGGCATAGGCGGCTTTCACGCGGCAGTGTCTGCCGCTGGCGGTGAATGCGTCTATGCGGAGGTGATGGGACTATGTTCGAACCCCTCTTCGACCGCTGAACTGGGGTAACGCGAGCGGCGAGACCGATTTGGGCCGCATTGCGACGACGGAGCGTCGGGTAGAAGGACGGCTCCAGAAGTGATGGGACTTTGTTCGAACCCGTGCCGGTGGGTGCGGCATCCGGCGATGGGGCACGCCAGCTCCAACCTGCCTTGCTCAGAGTGTCGTGATCGCGGGAATCACGACACGGTCCACCAGATCAACGAGGGACGCGTCGGTGAGCTGCCGCCCCGGCACGATCGAGCGGAAGACTAGATACCCAGGAAGGAGGTCCCACAGATCGTCTCTCAAGGCTCTCTCTGCGATCTCTCCTCGACGCACAGCCCGGGACAGCACCATGGCGAAGATCTCCCGACGGCGAACATTGAACTCTCCTGTCAACAGGTCGTGGAGAGCGGGCTCCTGCCGGGAGGCGGTCAGAATTCCGATCATCGTGCCAGCCACCTCGTCGAGAGATCGGAGCATCTGGCGGGCGAGGTCGAGGAGGTCATCGCGTAGGTTCCCCGTGTCCGGTACCTGCACATCTGATCGCAGACTCTCGATGACTGCAGAGACGGCGAGGTCAGCCTTTGAGGGCCACCGACGGTAGAGCGTTGCCTTGCTGGCGCTGGCTCGAGTCGCCACCTCCTCGACGGTGAAGCGGTCGTAGCCCTTCTCTCGCAGGACAGACGCGGCGGTGTGTAAAAGTTCGAGATCCCGGGCCGAGTAGGGCTCCGTCGACCACGCTCGTTCTTCACGGTCGCCTGCGGAGTTGCGTGCCATCGCTGGGAGTGTACTATAGTCAGTAGAGTACGGTACGGTACTGTACTGTTCAATCACCGAGGAGGACTGACAGATGGTCGATTCCGTAGACGCGACTGTGCCCCGGCAAGAATCCGCTGAGTCCAAGAGACGGCGGTGGGTGCTCGTAGTCATCGCCGTTGCCCAGCTCATGATCGTGCTGGACACGACGGTCATGAACATCGCGTTGCCCTCTGCCCAGAAGCAGCTTGACTTCAGTACCGACGAGCGACAGTGGGTGATCACTGCGTACTCCCTCATGTTCGGCAGCCTGCTTCTCCTTGGCGGCCGGCTCTCCGACATGTTCGGACGACGACGAACCCTGACCGTCGGACTCTTGGGATTCGCTGGTGTATCGGCCCTCGGTGGCGCAGCACCCGACTTCGCCGTCCTCGTGGGTGCGCGTGCCCTCCAAGGGGCGTTCGCCGCCATCCTCGCCCCGGCCGCGCTCTCCACCCTGAGCGTGACCTTCAGCGAGTCTAAGGAGCGGGCCCGGGCCTTCGCGGTGTACGCGGCTGTCGCCGCGGGAGGTTCTGCCATCGGCCTGATCCTCGGCGGCATGCTGACCCAGTGGCTCTCGTGGAGGTCGTGCCTCTACGTCAATCTCTTCTTCGCGCTGCCGGCGACCTGGGGCGTCCTCCGGCTCCTCCCACGTCGCGAGGAGAGATCGAGCACCACCCTCGATCTCCTAGGCGCCGCACTCGGTGCTGCTGGACTCTTTGGTGTGGTGTTTGGACTCAGTTTCGCCGAGACACATACCTGGTCATCGACGACGATCGTCTCGTTGATCCTCGGCGTCCTGCTGCTTGCCGCCTTCGTCGTAGCTGAACTGCGGGTCGAGCACCCACTTCTCCCCATGCGAGTGGTGCTGAACAGGACGCGGGGTGGCTCGTACCTGGCAATCCTGCTCGGGTTCCTCTCCATGTTCGGGGCCTTCTTGTTCCTGACGTACTACTTCCAGGAGAGCCTGGGTTTCAGTCCCATCAAGACAGGCTTCGCGTTTCTACCCATGACGGCGGGGATCGCCATCGGCGCAGGCCTCTGCAACACGAAGCTGCTCCCTCGTTTCGGTCCGCGTCCCCTGGTGCCGTTCGGAATGATGGTGGCGGCGGGAGGCATGTTGTGGCTCAACCAGTTGTCCCCGCACTCGCACTACGCCGGTGCCGTACTCGGCCCACTCCTCATCCTCGGCTTAGGCATGGGCTTCGTCGTCGCCCCGAGCATCAACGCGGCCACAGCCGGGATCGCCCCAGAAGATGCCGGGGTCGGGTCGGCCATGGTCAACACCAGTCAGCAGATCGGAGGAGCCATCGGGGCTGCCCTGCTCTCGACGATCTTCCTCCAAGCGGTCAACTCGTACGCCGGGTCTCACGCGCCGAGCCTGGCCGCTAGGAGCGCCGCGCCGGTCTACGGCTATGCAACAGTCTTCGGCGTCTGCGCTCTCATCTTCACCGGCGGTGCAGTCGTGTCAGCCCTACTGCTGCGGAGTGGACGATTGGCGTCGGAAGAAGGTGGGGCGCCGCTGGCGGTCGCCTGAAGACCCTGCGAGGCGCGCCGACCACCAATTGGAGAACTGGTGTCCCACCCGTGCCGTTAGGTGACGTTTCCATAGGCGCTGCCGCAGTCGGCTGTGGGATGGAGGGTCGCGGGGGCGTGAACAACGTCCTTGGTTTGACTAGCGATGCGCGGCCAAAGATAGCTCTTTACCAGGAAAAACGTTGTGAAAATGTCAACGAGTGGAGACGATGGGGTTCGAACCCACGACCTCAGGCTTGCAAAGCCCGCGCTCTACCAACTGAGCTACATCCCCTCGGAGTCTCCATAGTAGTACGTGAAAAGACCCCCTATTGAGGGCGATGCCGCCGGAGCGTGCGGGCCCGCTCGCGCTCGAGTCGGAGGAGCTTTCTCTCGACGTCGGCCCAGTGCAGGGGCGACTCGTCGACGGAGACACCCGCATCGTCAGCGCGAAAGAAAATCGTGAAGGCAATGGCCCACATCGGGATGTAGCAACCGAGTTTGGCCACGAACCCCGCCAATTGCTGGTCGAAGAGCGGTGTCATATGGAACAAGGCGTACTGATTGTGCAGGGCCGGGTAGAGCGAGTGAGTCGAAAAAATCCAGATGAATGAGAGGCTCGTCACCACAATCGCCGAGCCGAAGATGTACCCCGCGCGGCCCGCCGGCGAGAGACGTACGGCCCCCGGCATAATCGCCAAGGCCGGTACCCATAACAACAGGCCCGTAGCCAACACCGCCAACAGGATGACGTCTCGAGCCCACGACGAACTGGCGCCCCAGTCGACGATCGGCGTGGACAGGGTGGCGGTGCCAATGACCGTGACCAGGATGATGGCCGTACCGGGGTGCGACAGTCGCCGCACAACGAAGTCGACCGGCGCGGGGCGAGTAAGGCGCACCAGGAGGTCGGTCGACATACTTTGCAGCATGAGTGGCGCTACCGCCAACATAATCACGAGTCGCTGTACGGTGGCGGCGGTGAGCGAGACTCGGGCCGCAATGTCACCCATGGGCCAGACCGTCACCAGCAGGAGAGCGGCCACCGACCACCAGAGCAGGTGGCGCCGACGTCGATCGGCGACGACGGTGTGGTGCAGCCACAGCACGACAGCGACCACGACGATTTCAACGAGGTGGAAGTGGAAGGGAAGGAGATTCAGCACCTTGCGCTCCCCTACGACGCCGTCGCGTACCGTCGTCGCACGCGTGGACCCAACTTGGTAACGATAAAGAGACTGAGGATCGAGTCGGTGAACAAGATGATGCCGGGGAAAGCGGCTCCAGCCGTAGTGACGCGGTGCAGGGTCAGCAGGGTCAAAGCACAATTCAGTGCACCAAAGATATAGGGCGCCCCTGATTCACTTTCGGGATTGCTCCACGATTTTCGATACGTCGGTAGGGCCGCGATGAAGTCGGCCGTGACGAAGGAGAGCAACGCGACAGTGGGTTGGTTGACGAGTGACCAAAAGACCAGCCCCAGCAACGAAACCGTGCCACAGGCGACATCAATGCGGTCAATTTTCCACACGGCCTCCGGATTACGAAAGGATGCCGCGACAATAAAGCACGGGATCAGTCCGAGCGCCAGCGTCATCAACGAGGCCAGACCGACGTGCTCCTGGATTTCGACGGCGTAGGCCAAGATGCCTTCGAGCGCCCACAGGGTCCAGGTCACGCGGTGCGGTTGGGTCTGCCCGCGCCACGTGTCGATGAAGTAGCGAACTGCCCCAAACAGGGCCAGGGCAATAGCTACGTAGACGAAACGTGGGTCGAGCATCTCCCTAGTCTGCCGTGCGTGGAGACGCAGTGGAGCAGTCTCCGGCGGACGATTGCGCTATTTGGTGTAGATTAGGTATCCCTTGGGGCTATAGCTCAGTCGGTTAGAGCGCGTCACTGATAATGACGAGGTCGTAAGTTCGATTCTTACTAGCCCCACCATGAGGGATTCGTACAAATGGCG
>Ga0208260_1000637_pt1 | contig 11791 bp, 15 predicted proteins | sample CryBogCBH18Aug09_FD_184619 | JGI IMG/M metagenome (GOLD analysis project Ga0208260, IMG submission 184619) | Freshwater microbial communities from Crystal Bog, Wisconsin, USA - CBH18Aug09 (SPAdes) | ecosystem: Environmental > Aquatic > Freshwater > Lake | place: Crystal Bog, Wisconsin, USA...
CGTAGATTATCTAGAAAACAAAAAGGAAGTGCAAATCGCAGCAAGGCAAGAATCACGGTTGCTCGCTTGCATAGATCAATAAGAAATACAAGATTGGACTGGCATCATAAATCGAGTAGTTCGATAGTCAAGAACTATTCAGTGATGCTGGTTGAAGACCTCAATATTGCAGGTATGATCAAGAATAGATCATTAGCCAAAGCAATCCAAGATCAAGGTTGGAGTCAATTCGTTGCTCAGTTGGAATACAAGACCAATTGGGCTGGTGGATTATTACATAAAATTGATCGTTGGGCAGCTAGCACAAAAACCTGTAGTTGCTGTGGATCAAAAAAGACCTTGACATTATCGGACAGAACTTATATTTGTTCGGTATGTGATAATGTAATGGATAGAGATCTGAATGCATCAATCAACATCAAGAATTGGGGTATTAACAACATCAATACCGCAGGAACTGCGGGAATTTACGCCTGTGGAGATATCTCTGTCGGGGATATATTGGAAGATTCATCTCTTGATTCGTACAATATATCTAGTCATGTATCGTTGAAGCATGGAATCGCTTCTTCGTTGGAAGAAGCCGCGTGTTCTTTAGACGCGCGGTAGTTCACAATACGTCTATAATTTACCCAATCTATTGCATAAATATTAATGAACTCTTTAAACTGTGGAGGATCATTTGGCTAGACGCATGAAATATGCCAATAATAAGGCAGAACATAGAACACGTGGCTATAATACAAACGGAAATTTAAAGGAAAACATAGTTGACATAAACAATTATCGAAAACCAATTAAACAAAAAGTAGTTCTGCTTCCTAAGAATTTAGCACAGGAAGCTTATATTGATGTGCTAGAAAATCCTAACATAAACATTGTGTTTGCTACGGGTCCAGCCGGTACTGGAAAAACTATGCTGAGTGCAGTAGCAGCAATAAAGCAACTCCAAGATGGAGAAATAGAAAAAATTATAATAACACGTCCAGCAGTTTCTGTTGATGAGCAGCACGGGTTTCTTCCAGGTACGCTCATTGAAAAAATGAACCCATGGGTATTACCTATACTGGACTATTTTTATGAATATTACACCAAAAAAGATGTTATCGGTATGTTGGAAGACGGGATCATAGATATCTGTCCACTGGCTTTCATGCGCGGCCGGACGTTTAAGCGCTCATTTGTGATTGCAGATGAATTTCAAAACGCCACGGTTTCACAAATGAAGATGCTCCTGACGCGCATAGGTACAGGAAGTAAAATTGTTGTGACAGGTGATATGGCACAGCATGATCGTGGTTATGAACAGAACGGATTAAAGGATGTTATACACAGGCTTACCGGTCAACGCGGATTATCACTAATTCAATTTGATAATTCAAATGTAGAACGACATCCGATAATTGAGACTATATTGAAAATGTACGGAGAAGAATAATGAAAGGGGCAGCACGCTGCCCCTTTTTCATCTTGATAATAATAATTAGTGAAATATTTCGTAGCTTAAGAACGTGACTGGGTTTCTTGGCATAAGAGGCATAAATACATACATGAATACTATTGATGATAACCCAGATAACACAACTAAAGCGCTTCAGGTAGTGCGTAGAATAGACGATAGTCCTGATTTGGTTGATATTATGATTTCTATTGAGGATTATTTTGATAGAAATAGCCTCTATGCATTTAAAAATTGGATACACGGAGAATTAATTGATGGACCAGTTGTAAAGCCATATTGGATAAGTGTAAGCTTTAAATGGCCACATAAACAAATGCCAGATCCGATGGGAGGCACTAGATTAATGCCACATGGGACAAAAGTCAAGTTTAGGCTCGCAGATGAAAATGTTCCAGTAAAAGTTAAAACTCCAGCAGATTATCAACCAGGGACACATAAACCAAAAATAAAAACTGAAAAAATTTGGATAGTGGATCTGTTAATACCACGTAGGTTTGTTGAAGATATTGATACGGAAATTATGGATTTATATGATGAGCGCGTTGATGATTCTGATACTGTCGAGGATGCGAACGCAGAGGGTGCAACCGAAGACAATGCTACTGCGGGAGTAGATAATGATCAAATATAATATTTCTGAAGGTATATCTAGACATTCTCTCGACCATTTAATTCAACCAGTGTTAAGTATAGACGAGTTTGAAAGTAAAATTTCTGATAAACGAGTAATAGTGGTTGGGTTTTATTGCGGAGATGCTGAACCGGCTAGAGATCTAAGTTATTTTATTGACCGTAGTAGCAGTCCGATACTAGACACTGAAGTAAGTCCTGCCCCAACACCAGATGGTTATTATGTCGTGTGGGTAGAAATACAGCGTGATAAAGAATTTCCACAAGTATTGCTGGATATTCTCGCAGAAGTAGACAATTTAACAGACGTTGATCAATGGGAATTCCAATGCCCCGGACACAAAGATCCGATACCGGTTAATAAAGAAGAATTAAAGAAAAATTTAATACTTGATCAAAATGAAATAATTGAATTTCCAGATAAAGATTCTGATGAAAATTCTGACGAGGATAATGAATCTGCTCCGGAGCTAACTGATACAGAAGAAACACCAGAAGAAACACCAGAAGAGGAACTTAAAGAGTTTTGGATACATGCTATGGTTGACACTGTTCTGTTAGAAGGCGACAATGTATCATTGTTACGATTTGGTGACCGTTATGATTTTCATATCTCAAGAGACCTTCCTAAAAAAATGGATATGCTTAATTTAAGTGAATCGGGTAGGAATCTACAAAAACTTCTTGGACCAAATTATGCAGTTTATCCGTCTGGTGTTAGTTTCGTGATTGAAACTGGGAATATGTTATTATCAATCACCCCACGTCCGCAGTGAACTACCGTGCGTCTAAAGAACGCACGGGTGAATTGGCGCAAGAATTATAAAAAGACATATTGCATCATATAATTATGCATGTTATGATTAATTATGGCAAAAATAAATGGAACGGACATTGAAATTATAACAGATGATTCCGAAGATATTGGAACTTTTGATATTGCATATTCGTTTGAGCTAATTAATAGCAAAAATGAAATTGATATATCTCAAGCTATAATAGATTGGCTCGCACAAAATTGTACAGATAATTTCATAGTAATATTGAAAACACGTAAAACTATTGCGGGAGGATACGGTGATAACTTCTCGGCTTGGAAGAAAAATCTATTCAAAGCATCCCCGACTGCAAAACGGAACAACATCGTTGCTCCGTATTACACTTATCAAATACGATTATCACACTACGACTGCGTAGCATTTACTATGAGATGGGTAACAAATGATTAAAAATACTGTGAAAACTGTGAAAAACTATTTTGACCTTCAAAAACCATGGGCGCTCGGTTGGAAAGAATGGGACAATTGGCATGCCGATACCAAATCGGCTCGACCATTTGCGTATTTTGTTATGGAAACGATTCCCGACAAATATGATGATTTTGTAAAGTTTTTTACCAAACCAATCAATAATTTGCGATACGCAATACGTGTGCGGCTTTTTGATCGGTATCACGTCATCAACACGGGTCTGAATCCAGGGTATAGTGACTGTGATACTCGTATGCTACATGGTATGTTTAACATGTTGGTGGATTTTGTTGAAATAGAAAGGGCGTGGCTACATGTTGCGTTTAGTAAAGAAGAACGTAAAAAGCGCAAGCATCCGTGGTGGAGCTTGGGTTGGACCAGATTCAAGGCATTTCGTGATGCCGACGCTGGTATTGCGCATCTCAAATGGGAAATGACGCTTGACAGTCCGAATCTTTCACCATATGACCAGTCTCCGTCCCAAGCATCATCTGCTCGGGAAATTTGGGAACTATATCATTGGTGGAAAGTCGTTCGCCCAACCCGCCCAGATCCATACGATGTCAGTGGGTGGAACGAACATTGTGAAAGTCTGAGACATCGTGGATTAGAGTTGTTTAATTTTGAAAATGAAACTATTGAAGAAAAGTTGCGCGGCAAAGAATGTATTGCCCGTTCTAATACAATCGAAAAGTCATATGATGAGGAAGACGAACAAATGCTTATCCGTCTGGTAAAAATAAGAAAATGTTTGTGGACTTGATGCATTTTCAAAAACCCGCTTGACTTTAATAGTTGCCGTGATATAATAAGAATTGTAAGCATGGTGCTTACGACGCATTTGATAAAAATGCGGCAACCTCATGTAATAACATAGGAAATAAAACATGAGCATTGATACAAATAAGAAGCATGATATTGTTCAGCGTAAGTTTGATAGTCGTTGGGTTGTTTGGTCCCTCCTAGACAGTCCGTTCGCAGATTTGGATTTTCACAGGAAAAGCGGACTTCCTGTTCCACAGGTATGGGTACCGATTGCAGTTTGCTACACTGAGCAGGAGGCAATGACTGCGTCGCGTCGTAGTCGAATCTGATTATTAAGGTGTGGTGGCTATAGTCAACGTAACATTGGCGTTAGCCATCACATTTCTTATTTGATCACGATTTTCATAGGTGACTTCACATATACCCAATATTTCACAATAACCAAAAACTTGTTTTAATTTTGTTATAGCTTCAGATTCGTTATCAAGGTCTATAATAACCCCTATAACAAGAGCGGCGACATACTCTTTCAAAAATTTTGTACAAGTATTATCATTCATACTCAAAAATATGTTTTTAACTTTTTGATCGGATGCTTTTACAGTAAAATCTCCGCGCAGTCTGTAGTCTGGCAATTCTTCAAATTTCGCCCATTCCCAAGGGATATCTACATATCCTTCTACCCAAGTTTTAAGTTCTGTATAATATTTTTTTGACATATGATTATTTAATCCGGGGATATGCTGTGTGCATCGACGGTGCACACGAATTCTTGGAGTAAGAATTATAAATATACCCGATGAGCAAAGATGATATATTTACAGTTGATGGTGTAGTAACAGAAGTACTGCCCAACGCATTATTTAAAGTGAGATTAGAAAACAATATAGAGATATTGTGTCATCTAAAAGGAAAGATGCGGATGAACAATATTAACGTTCGCTTAATGGATCGCGTAACACTCGAAATTAGCAGTTATGATCCTACCAAGGGTAGGATCACTCGTCGGCACAAGCCGGAAACTACGAGAAATCAATAGTTCACGACTCAGAGGGTTTTAAGACCGGCTTGCTCTTTCAGAAACTCTTCGACAAGACGGAAATTGTTTTGTAATCGTTCGTCATCCGGGGATTTTGACATGGCTAGCTTACTCTGTTCGTAGCTTTCCTGATACAGCCCCAAGTTCCATGCAGAAATACTAAGAAGATCATGCGGCTGTGATCCCCACGCCTCTGGTGTGCATGTATAATCCATTGGATGAACCGTTATAGCTAACGCGTTCTTAGCTGCTATGTAGCATTTTTGCCAATCTTTACAGTCGTAATAAAATTGTGCAAGATTCACTAATGGTTCTCTGTGTCCAGGAGTTTCGATGCTAGCCATACGTAACCAAAATTCTTTGTTAGTTGGATCAGTCACGCTTAGATTGACCATCGCTTGTCCGCGCTCTATCTTATCCCAGCTCATGGCTAAGAATTCTTTGTATGTTTCAACACTTTTTTCAAATTGTCCTTGATACATGTATTCTCGGCCTAGATATGCGCGAAGGCGAGCATCATGTGGCCACTCATTAACACTTTCAAGTAACAGGGCAAGATCACCCTTCTTATTCTTGGCATCCGGAAACTGCCAGATCTTCACATCATCGGTGAATGTTTGTACTTCCGGAAGCCTGCTGCATAGACCTTCATGTGTGTGTCCAATCCAGACGTAACCTTTTCTAGCATGTATACGGTCGCTATACCATTGCCTACCAGGGATACCAGGTGCCACCCAATTCCATACGTATGGGTAACGTAGTCTTGTGGTTTCGGGGGTCCACGCGCGTTCAAGTGCTTGTCTCCATCCCGGTTGTAATCTCTCATCCATATCAAGTCTTATACAAATATCGACATCTGACGGTAATAATGACATGGCCACATTAAATGCTAGGTCGAACCGCCAAGGTTGAATCGATACATCTGTGACGTTAATGTTTAGTTCTGATAATCGTTCTCGTGTCCCGTCCGTACTTCCTGTGTCGGTGACACAAATTGCATCTGCTTCTTTGCAACTTTCATACCATGCGTCGACATGTTTTAGCTCGTTTTTACATGGTGAATAGACGCCTATTTTCATTTAACCCTCTTATTAAACAATGTTCTACATGTTATAACATAATTTCTACCTGTGGCTTTATCAAGCTAGCAACAGATATCTAGTGAACTACTGCGCATCAAATTTTTCTAAATAGCAAATTGATGAATGTATAATTCATTCCTAACCAATTAACAACCCGGTCTTTGCATGAAAGATCTACATTGCTGGTAATTTCTAACCCGTAATTTTTTGCAATATTCAGAAGATCTACGATTTCTTGTGTGGTAAACACTTTAACTGGGCTACCAAATGCCAGTTGTCCATATGTGTCCACGGGATCTTGCCAATAATCTGTGCTGATAAGTAGATGCCCACCAGATGATAAAATGCGTGATGATTCTGCCATGAATGCATTAATATCGACTCCGTGCTCTATCACGCTGAGACATGCGATAAATCCAAAATGCCCATTTGGAAAATTGGTTTTAGTACAATCTCCCGCCATATAGGATATGCCATTTACCGTGCGCGGATCTGGTTCATCAATGTTTATACTTACTAAATTTTGATACCCGAAATTAGCAAGCATTGGTAAAAACGCGCTGCCATCGGTTGCCGCGACATCCATAACCGGCATGTTTGGATCAGTCGTTAATGTTGCATGCAATACTGCAACCAGATTGTCCCAATTTTTAGCCTGATCCTCATGTGTTACAAGACCGTTGGTAATTGAAATATGTGTTGCCTTGTTAACCGATTCCTGATCTTTTAGTGCACGGTTTGTCTGGGATAACACCCATGTGGTATCTTCGATATTGCCTAGGTGATTGATTATACCCCCGGCAGGTTTCAGACAATGTCGTAGATCATCGGCATTAAACGACACCAACCAGCTTTCCTTGTCAGCAAGCCCGAAACTAACGACTATTTCTCCGGTGAAAGTGTTATATGCTAGACCGGCAGCAAATTCAATACCCAGTGTGTGTATATAGAATGCTTCGCTGTATTTCGACAACCTGCCAACACTGTCATACCATGTAAATCTATGCATGTATCTACGTCTGTTATCTGGCATGACGTGGCTTTCGTGTATGCAAGCCAGCCAACCCCCATCAAACACTAAAAGAGGCCCGCCACCACGAAAACTGTCGGCTGCGATGTGTGTGATTTTTGTGCTGACCAGATTACCGTTGATATCTATGATCCTAACTGGGTCGCTGCTATATATGAAGTATAGGGTTTCACCGACTACCATTGGCATCCAGTTCTTTTGATGTTCGCGCCCGCAGAATGTTGGGTGTATAACCTTATAATCTGTAAAATGCAACAAACCGTCCGAGCGATCACGCTCAATCCTTGATAGCACTATCTCGCAGTAACCTTCTGTATTGAGTTCGCGAACGGTGCTTGTGCACCAAAAACTGTCTTTCCACCAAAACAACCTGCAATCTTCAAACCCAACGACGAGACCGTATAGCGGTTCTGGCATGTTTACGGGCGGTAGTATTTCTTCTGTGTGTATCACTCTCAGATTGTTATCCAGTTGCATCAATATGTTTCTGGTGCGTATAGCACTATCACCACGCATATCGTAGCTGCCATCCTGTCGTATAACATAGTTTACTGTTCGTTGTATCATCCAGATTTCATCACCTTTGTTGGTAATGCTTGGATTCATGGGCATGTAATCATCTGTTGGTGTGTAATTCACCTGATGCAATCGCGTGCGCGGCATGTGTGTTTTTGCGCTGCTTGCATAATATGTGCTATTCTGCCTTGCAAGATTCTTGGTATACCATCTGTTACGGCGATCTGTTGCTAAGATTTCACATGCTTCCTTGCCAGTGTTTCTGTGGATATCTCCTTTGGCATAAAATCCACTTATGCTTGTTTGCTCTAATAATTTTGTTTTTGTTATATGATCGCTAGCATTTTTTAACCCGTGCTCTGCAATGATCATAGCTAGATTATGGTGCCCAGTAGAAGCCAATTCAACACTGGTATCCAGTGCTACCGCAGCATCATTTGGATTTGATTCAAATTTCGTTAAATCTACCATATCACATACTCACTCTTTCAATAGCATCACGTATTTTTTTTACACCGGCACGAGTTCCATTTGGGTGCCCGTGTATTGCACCTCCAGCATTTGCCATCCAATCAACACCGATAGTGTCGACAATAGGTTGGATATGTTCGGCAGTTAATCCACAACTTAAGGCACAAACAGTATTACCACCCTTAAGAATGCGCATGGTCTCCTTAATGAATTCTGGAGTATCACTCAAATATCCACCGAGCATCCCTCCATGAATCGTATCGACACCGCTCCATGTTGCTAATTGACATAAAACGTGCCAACTAATAGAAAATCGATTGTGCTCTGATGCGAAGAAATCCATACCGCTTCTCTGATAATGTATATTTAAAGGTAGATCCAATTCCCTAATGCTCTTATATACACCAAGCCCGCTCCATACATTTATATGTATGCCATTGCCGCCATTATCAGCGACAAATCTTGCGCGATCAAGTATATATGCAGGATCACTATTAATACAGAAGCTGTATACAACTTTTTTACCTTGTAGGTAATTACTGATCAATTCAACCCTGTCTTCCAGACGACATATAGATGGAGACGATAATATTTCATCTTCTTTAATGAAATCGATATTGTTGTCTTCAACAAGTTCTTTTACCATTTCTAGAAGACCCTGTGGTGTAATTCCAGATTTTGGTTTGATTATGGCGCCAAATAATGGTTTATTATATTGTCCTGTAAACTTTCTCATACCAGATATACCATATTTTGGTTTATGAAAGTATGTGTCAATCACACTTTGCTTCATTTCGATTTTTAGAACACGGCATCTCTTAATAGCAGCAATATCACTCTGTCCACCTGCAATGATACACAACAGTTGTGATATACCATCTTCTTTAAAATTGATAAGAGAATATGGAAATGCTATTTCAACTATTCCTAGATTATCTTTAAAGTTATCATTACGAACAATCTTAGCACAATAATCTTCGATCATTTCGTCAGTTTCCCAAACAGATCTCATTGTCGGGTTGCCGATACTTTGTCCTACAGACAATTTAAACGCTGCGTCATAAACGCTAATATCGCTTCCCAATTCATATGTGACATAGAAGTACTTCTCTAGGTCTTTATTTTCTTGAATTATATTTAGAGTCATACACCCACCGTTAATTTATGGTAAATTGTGCAAAATTCTAGCGTAGCTTGTCAAATAGTTACTGTATATTTGTCATTTGGCTCGCCCGGAACTTTTACAACTACCAGCGTCACATCTGTATGAAACTTTGGCGCAGATATCTCTCCTTTCGGTATTACAAATACCACAGGTCCTTCCAGTTGCTCCCCGTTTATTTCCATACGCCCTTCAATAAGATAGTTTATTTCGTCACCAACTTTATGATAATGTGCTGCCCACGCTTCGCCTGCATAATGTTTTTTATATGCGACTTCTACTGCGTCCGTTTTATATGTAGTCTCCTTAAAAGATCCAACAAACCAGCCGCCTATCAAATCATCAACTCTAAATATCTGCACTGTGTCGTCCTCCAAAATGATCCAAATATATTGTTAGATCTTGTGGAGTACCGATTGGCCAATGACTGTCGATAGGATAAATCTTTATTTTCTGACCTCGCTCAATATTGATATTGAAAATTGGCGCAACGTAAAACTCATTATTGGTTCGGAGATTGCGTGCTATCAATTCTTTGGCGGCTGAAATAAAATCTTCTGCACGCTTCCATACATATATACCATTGGTTGCATACGGACTGATAACCTTTTTTTCGGCAGTTTCGACAACGTAGCCATTGACATCCAATCTAGCAAAACTGTTTTTTGGGCTTTGACTTTCAAAAGTCATTATCGCGCCGTCTATTTTGGTATCAAATACCCATGCTTTGAATATTACTGGATCCCATACCATCATTTGATCGCAATTCGCAATCATCAACGGCATTTCTGGATCTAAAAACTCCTGGGCGCGTAAGCAGCTTTCAGCCGCCCCCTGTGTTAGACCATCCAACACGGAAACGGATAATTTTTGTACCTTTCTTCGGATTCGTTCGTATACCAGTCTATATTCTTCATAGTGGGTGTGTTGTGTTACAAACGTGTATTGATTATCCAGACCAAGATTTTCTACAACGTTTTCTATCATGGTCTTGCCGTGAAACTCTATAAACGGTTTTGGGCGATCATATCCTGCGGCAGAAAATCTACTTCCTGCACCGCCCATTGGTATCAATATCTGCATAATAATTCTCCATTAATGTTTGAATAATATTATATAATTTATAATTCTTACGCCAAGCACCCCGCCCCGCCGATCACCACGCGGTAGTTCACAGTTAATCATAACATATATAATTATATATTACGATATGTCTTTTTATAAGTAGAGGGACTATTTGCCCCTCTGCTGCGGATATTGATGTTGCCGAAGGATGGTTGCGCATAATACCCCAAAAATAGGGCTGTGCGATAACCAAGCCAAATAATTCCACGGGCAATCACCTCGAAACAGAAAGCCATGTGTTATTCACATGCCCGGCGCTTCACGGTTTTGAAGCAAATACTCTAGCTAGTGAATCGGCTGCTATTTTGACGCGATCTGCTGCTAATATTAAATCAGATGCAACGGCTCGCTCGGTGTAGTCGGCTCCGACAAATCCAAATAAATCGCCATTCGACATGAATATTGGACAACGTATCAGGCTTTTCGCCCCCCTGTTTTGAAAAAACCAGTAATTTTGGCTATCTTTGTCTTCGTCGGCTTTTGGTACTATAGCACATTGATTTTTCATAAATTGGTTACTAATAGCAAGATTTATACTGGCTGGAATATGCTGCTCAAATTGTACAACTCTTGGGGTGCCTGGACTAATAATTTCGTGAGTATTGCTTTGGAAGAAAAATGGTACACCACTGACGGCGGATAGACCGTTGTGATATCTGAAAACATACGTCCGGTTAGCCTTGACACTGTTCATCAAGTCGGTTAAAGTTGCATTAACAGCAGCATCCTGTTTTGCACTAAACACAAGATTTGTGTTGAATTTCTCAACATTATGTGCTTGTTCATACAGGCTAATAAGATTTGTAAAATGAAATGCCACAACATATGTTGAGCTTAGGATAAAACAAACAATTATGAACCATATGAGATGAAAGATTAATATAATTGGGGCAGTAGACGATAAGTATTTAATCAATACAGATAATATACCATTCCTCTCTGTAGGAATTATAACAGTTTCGTCCATCGTTGTCCCTTTCGTTTTCAATATTTATGAATAATAATTTTTCATAATATCTACCCTATTGACAAATATTGATATTAACATAATAATAATAATATGGATACACATTATAAAACACTCGAAGTTTCTGAAACTGCAACATATGATGAAATTAAAAACTCATATCGTCGTTTAGCTATGAAATGGCATCCTGATAAAAATCCAGGAGATCGGGCAGCAGAGGAAAAATTCAAAAACATTAGCGCAGCATATGAAGTTTTAGGCGACGATAATAAGCGCAGAGAATATGATATGC
>Ga0208260_1000645_pt1 | contig 11748 bp, 18 predicted proteins | sample CryBogCBH18Aug09_FD_184619 | JGI IMG/M metagenome (GOLD analysis project Ga0208260, IMG submission 184619) | Freshwater microbial communities from Crystal Bog, Wisconsin, USA - CBH18Aug09 (SPAdes) | ecosystem: Environmental > Aquatic > Freshwater > Lake | place: Crystal Bog, Wisconsin, USA...
AAATTATAACTTTTTGCTTAAACGACATTTTGATTATAATCCAGTTGGACGCAATCAAAAAGATTTAGAAGCTGCAGAAGTATATGATCGCAAGATTGCTGATTTATTAACTACGTACGAATTACCCTTTAATACTATCAAAGGTGGAGAAATTGCTGTTGAACGTATACTGAATGACGTTGTTTTGCCATTAAGTATAAATACCTCTACCAAACTTGAAACAAGTGAAGCCGCTAGGTAATAAAATAATGCGTGTTGCAGATTTATTCGAAATGAAACCTCAGACAATAGCATCAGCCACAACCAACGGTCACATAGATATGGCTAAATCACAATATATAACAGATCCAAAAGGTCTTTTTCAAAAGAACAAGCGCAAACTGAAAAAGGAGCGCACAACTCCTCAATCATAAATGCTGTGTTAGATATCTCATAGGATGCAATTCCCAAGCAATTTCGTTTGAAGATGAGTTCATATACTACAGCAGAGTATGACAGAGTAACTAGCAAAAAATTTAGACTTGCTCTTTTCAATAAGAGAAATTATAAATTAAAACATCCAAACAAGGAGGATATAACAATGAAGAAAGTTCTACTAGCAATGGTAGCTGCGGCTGCTATGATTTCTACCGGTGCAATGGCACAGTCTATTCCAGCAGGGCTGTTTGTTGGTGCCGGCGGTAGTTATGTAAAGTCAACTACTAATGGTGCATCTTCAACAGGTGCTGTGAATCTACGTGTTGGCTACGAGTTGAACAAGTATATTGATACAGAGCTCGATGTAAGTGCTGGATTTGCCAGTGGCAATCAGCGTGCATCTACAGCAACGGTTCTAAACGTTGTTGCAGGATATCCAGTTGATGTGTCAGGCGTTAACCTAAAGCCATACGCACTAGTTGGTACTGGCTACGACTTTAGCTCTACATCTAGCACCAATAACAATAATACTAACCCAGTATTCAATGTTGGCGGCGGTCTAATGTATAACGTCACAGAGAATGTCGCACTTGACCTTCGTTATACATACATAGACGGTTACAACAAGAATTCTGGTGCTGCTAATATGGTTGGTATGAACGTTAACTATAAGTTCTAATACAACTTTAGTGTTAAAAAAGCGATGGCAACCCCATCGCTTTTTTTATGACTAATAATATAAACACAAGGAAAATATAATATAATGGCTCTTAAACCGCGTTACCCAGACATCACTTTCCTTGACATTGTGACTATGAAGCCAAAATGTACCTTTAATAATTGTATTGACAAATTTAAACTATCTACAGATAGTGCAAGCAAGCGTCCCGTATCAAGAGGTCGACCAGTTAACGTTAAACCAGTTTATGTTTACAAATGCACAGAATGTGGTCGTAAAGTACAAGAAGCAGAACTTGACACAGATGTCACCTCAGAAGAATTAGATACGGTTGTTACTGGCGACTTATTAGATGATGACACATCGTCTTGACTTCAAATCTATAGAGTGTAAAAATAATTTCTAAACAAATGAGGAGATTACAATGAAAACAGTACCAAATGTCACTTTTAAAACACGAGTACGAGACGAAAGCATTGCAGGTCCAAATCCATATCGTTGGCAGGATATGACCAGCAACGATTATTTTGCAGGCAAGCGGGTGGTTGTTTTTAGTCTGCCCGGCGCATTTACACCAACTTGCAGCACATATCAGCTGCCAGATTTTGAAAAGCTATATGAAGAGTTTGCTGCACAAGGTATTGACGAGATTTATTGCATCTCTGTTAACGATGCGTTTGTTATGAATGCATGGGGTAAGCAACAGTGCATAAATCGTATAAAGCTGATTCCAGATGGCAGCGGTACATTTACACGAATGATGGGCATGCTGGTTAACAAAGATAATCTTGGGTTTGGCATGCGCAGCTGGCGGTATGCTATGATGGTGAATAACGGTGTTATTGAAGCATTTTGGCCAGAAGATGGCTATCGAGATAATGCAGATACAGATCCTTACGGTGAAAGCAGCCCACAAACAATTTTAGAACGTGTCAGGGATCTAAATGCCAATTGAAGTTAATCTGGATAGAGTACACCTTACTTGGTGTATGGATATTCTAAAAAAAATGCAAGATGTAATTGAATCCAACAATTCTGATCAAGATAAGTTACATGCTATCACGTGGTATGTCAAGCAGTGCCTCAAGGTAGAACCGGACTATTACAACAATGTGAAAGGTAACAAAAGTGTCAACAGTTAAAACCGTAACCAAGCTCGGCGACAAGCTGACTAAGATTAGTGAATCATATACTGTCAATAGATATGACAACGGATTTATGCTTGAAGCAAGTGGCCGAAATAAAAAGGGCGATTATGTTACAGCTAAAATTTTGTGTAATACACTTGACGAAGTATTGGCTCTGGTTAAAGAAGCCGGCGATATGGATCTAGACGTATAAAACACAATGCTGTATAAATCACCAGACTTGCTACCATTTGCATTTCAAAGGCAAAGTATTTTTATTGCTGGAGGAATTTCTGATTGTCCCGATTGGCAATCAGACATGGTAGCACACATAGATTGCAGCATTTACGATGTAGTTAATCCAAGACGGGAAGCCGGCTTTGATAGAACCGGTGTTACAGCTGAAGAACAGATTACCTGGGAGCATCGTGCCTTGGGGTTAGTTGATGCATGTATCTTTTGGTTTCCGTGTGAAACTCTTTGCCCTATTACACTGCTAGAATACGGTAAAATGTTAGAACGTGCATCACGCCATAGTATACGTTTAGTAGTTGGTTGGCACCCGGACTACGCTAGAGCGTTTGATCTCAAAATCCAAACTCGTCTTGAGATGTCAACACATATCATTCACGCCGGTCCTGGTTGGGATGAACTTTGTGCAGTGGTTAGAAAAACTTGGAGTTGACATGCTAACAGTTTCTATTATACTTTGCTTACAGTGCGCTGCCATGCTGATGGCCAGCCGAGGATCTCTAAAATCCTGCAGAACGGTTTCAAATACCGTGCAGCGCACCAATATAAATAGGAATAATATGCGCGAATTGTAGAACCACCTCGTAGATGACTTAAAATTCCTATTAAACCCACGTGGACATCTGCGTGGGTTTTTTCTTGACCAAAATATAAACAAATTTAAAGGAATAAATCAATGATAGAATATGCCGTAAAAGATTGTGTGTTTCATTTCAACAAAAAACATCTCGAAGACCCAACAATCCCCATGTGGTGTCTCAAGTTTGCTGGACAAACCTTATATGTTGACCATGTAGATTGTAAGTTGCCGTGGAGCACCAAAGAAACAGTTGAGTCTAAGCATACAAAGGGATCAATCAAGATCCAAAAAGCATTACTGTCAATCGACGATGATAATTGTGTTACGATTACAGAATTACGTGATGGCGATCTAGCACGTTTACGAGCAATAAAAAGAAATTATGCACGCATCATTATCTCTGATAAATTTAGCGAAATAGCCGATTGGTTCAAACTCAACAATGTAAAACACAGCACCATTAAAACGGTAATAGGTAGCTGTGGCAGTCGATTCCAATTATGTGACATCAAACAGAAATCAGACATTGTTATGATGGCATTGACATTCCAAGGAGCATATCGTATATTGCTGCCAAATGAGTTGTATTTTCGTGCATACGAAGATCCAGAATTACTAGCACAACTAGATGCAGACGAATATTATGACGGCCAAGAATAATATAGATTTGCCAAGTTGCAACAGGTAAACTTCATGCATGTTAAAAATTATCAACAGCCAACTAGATGCTAGTGTAAATCTAATAGAACAACAACTGGTTGGATTTTTAGAAAGTCGTTATGTACGACGAACTGAAAACTATTTTATAGCCTATCTATCCAGTCAAACCGGCTGTAATAGAGGTTGCAAAATGTGTCACCTCACTGCTACTAAACAAACCCAGTTTACCAACTGTGATATGAATGATTTTGTATCACAGTTGGAATCTGTTTTTACTCAATATGACAGAGAGCCACCTGCTAAAATTCTGCATATCAATTTCATGGCCAGAGGTGAAAGTTTAGCCAATCCAACCATAACAAAAACCAGCACAGACCTATTGCTGCGCCTTGGTAATATGGCAATTGATCGCAATTTAGCAGTAAAGTTTAACATGTCGACCATTATGCCGCAGACATTTCGCGACACATTGGTTGATGCGTTTCCAATCATCACTCCCACTATATACTATAGCATGTATTCAGTTAATCCTGAATTTAGAAGTCGTTGGCTCCCTGGTGCAATGGAAGTAGGTCGGGCGTTGGATCTCCTTGCAGACTATCAACGAGTTAGTAAAAAAATTATCAAATTTCACGGTGCATTTATTGATAGAGAAAATGATAGCAATACGGATGTATCTAATATGATGCAGGAAATAACCAGAAGAAAGATACTAGGCGAATTTAACATAGTACGGTATAATCCATTCTCAGCAGACCAAGGCACGGAAAGTTCTAAACTTAAAGAAGTAGCCAATTTGATTGGACAATATATGCCAGTTAAAATTATCCCCAGAGTTGGGGAAGATTGCTATGCATCTTGTGGACAATTTTTCCAATAAGATCAAAAAACATAAAAAATAATGCCAAAAACCATAAAATTGTAGTTGACATATAAATAACAGGCATTATAAATAGTGCATAGACGATAAGGAATAAGATTTCAACAATGGCTACAAAACATTATTCATGCATGCAATTTATTCGCTGGGGCGCTAATGAACCCAGTCAGGGGCCTGTCAGGTGATTTAACTTTTTAAATCATTAGATTGACTAGGCCCCGGAAGCAAATTGCTTACCGGGGTTTTTGTTTGTTATCACTGTTGACTTTTATAGCTGTTTGACAATTGAATCAGGAGATAAATGGTCTGTCGAAGATCACTTTAACTCAACTAGGTATTGTGTAGGCCAGTGGGCTCTACCGTGCGTATTGAGTCATGTGACAATTGCCAGATCAATATGCAAATCGAGGGGTGCTGTGTTATGTAAGCACAGCACCCCCAAGTGGAATTATGTCTTGTGGGGAAGCGGCTGAGTTGGAGAGCAACGGCAGACTGTATAAATAGTTATAGTCAACTGGAGATAAGTAATGAACTGCCGATATTGTGAAAAAGCATTAGCAAATGCAGGCGTCAAAACCATGCACGAAAACCGCTGCAAAATGAATCCCGATAAATTACCTGGTACCTTTACCGGTAAAAAACATACAACAGAAACAAAAGTCAAACAAGCAAAATCGTTTGTTGGAAAAAATCCAAAAGGAATAAAAGACGTCAGTAGTCGGACTGCAAGTAAGATACTATTGCGAATGGGACTAGGTTGTTCAGCATGCGGTTGGAATGAAGCATCGTTGGACATTCATCATATCATCTCGCGGGCCAAAGGCGGGTCTAACGATAATTCAAATCTAACTGCACTGTGTCCTAATTGTCATAGATTAACACATGCAGGAAAGATTACTAGCCATATTAATCTAGATGAACAAATAGGGGACAAATGGAAAGATTTCTATTATTCCTTAAAAGACTAACGGGTAGGCTGGGCACGAGTGAGCCCAACGGTCTGTGGGAACGAACACCCTAAAGGTGCAAGATCCAAGAAAAAACCGCCATTAATTTTGTGAGGGTGCAAATTCCTTCCCTACCCACCAGAGATAATTTCGCATATAACGGGGTCATAGCTAACAGCACTGATCCCTGAGTTAAGTTGCTGTATGTAAGTATTCGAAAGTTATTGGGCTTGTAGTGATAGAAGGTAGCACATCCGCCTTGCACGCGGATAGACTCGGGGCAGTACCGAGCAGGTCCACCAATTATTTCAAAGATTTAATGCGTGCTAAAAGTTCCTCATATGTAATAGTGGGTTGCTTTCTTGAGAAGTTTTCTTTCCAACTAACCATTTGTGCATTGGCAGGATGTCGCATTATTTCAGGAGAGACTTTCAGTTTAAATCCATCCTCCACTCTAAATAAATGGTCCCATGTTGCACCATTTGGGTTATAACCCATAGTATGGTTAGAAGCACGATACCAACCATGTTTCTCGAGTAACTCAACGTCAAATAAGTTTGGGTGCAACTTTTTGCTAATTTTGAATTTGCATGCGCGACGATAAACTTTAATATCAGTAGTAATCTTGCATACATCACTGCAATATTTTTTGCCGCGTTTTGCCCTAAAAGGTTGTTGACAATTCCAACAGATCCTAAAACAAACTCTCAACATATGCCGCCGAGATTTAAGTGAACTAGATTTGTTAGAGTATGTGTTACGTATACTGATAGATTGACGGCGATAAATGTCTGGATCTCTTCTTATATTATTAAAACTTGCACTACAACTTGTAGAGCAAAACTTATTGTGTTGTAAATCGTAAGTCAATGGTTTTTGGCATTGTTGACACAAAGTTGGATTAGCATTATAAATCTCAATTCTTTGTATTTTTTCTAAAACTTGCTTATCATTCTCTCTGCTACGCTTGTTAATGCGTTTGTTATGGCACTGGCGAGAACAGCAGATACCAATACCTTTTTCAAAAGATTTGTCGCAAATAAAACAATTATTCATAAGATAACTCCAAGTAAATATATGTGTGGGACAGCCTAGTAACTCCAAGCTGGGTTTTGAATTGCTGCAAACAATTCAATTACCACTGTTATTTACCAAGTTCGATTATCCCTGTCTCCACCAAATTATATGGGATAGCAACAGCCAATGGGGCTGAGCACTGGCGAACAGTGTCGTGAGTGATTCGATTCCACTGCATCCCACCAAAGTTTATAGAAGTGCGCCGTAGATGGAGAGACGGGCTGGTCTCCAAAACCAGTGAGCTAACGCCTGAGCAGGTTCGAACCCTGTCACTTCTGCCAAATATAATGGCCTGTAGCTCAATGGTAGAGCAAGCGACCGATAATCGCTCGATGATGGTTCGATCCCATCCTGGCCAACCAAAGGTTCATGGGCGTCCGCTATAGCGGGAGAGATAGGCTGGTCTCCAAAACCAGTGCGAAAGCTGAGCGAGTTCGAATCTCGCGGCGCCTGCCAAGTTGACTCGGAGCATCATCTGATATGCAAAGTAGGAGATCGCACCATAGTGCCGCCGGTGCCGAGTTAAACAAGTTCATGGTGGGGCAACAAATAGGTATTGAACCCCATTTTTGAATGGATAAATACATATATGTATAAATTAATCAAATGTAATATATGTTATCGCGAGTTCAACGGACAAATATCTGGTTCTCACCTAAAAACACATGGGACTAATGTTCAAGAATATGAATTGATATATGGACCATCTCGAGACCCCCAGCTAATTCTAGACGCAAAGAGTGGAGGGGGAAAAAGGTGGCGGGAATCAAGCCGCAAGGAATTCGCTAATCTCAAAAAGTAAACAATTCAGAGCTATGTATAATCAAAATCCTCTTTTGTGTAAAGTATGCTCAGGTCCATTGGCGTTTGAAAATCGTCGTAATGAGTGTTGTTCACATAGCTGTTCTGCGAAACTATCAAACAAAAATAGAATGGAATCTGGTTGGTCATTGTCGGACGAAAGCAGAGCTAAAATAAGGAAAAAATTGTCTAAACAGAAAATAGAAAATGAAGTAATATATCCTCATAGTAAAATATCAACTATGTGTTGTAGTTTCTGTAATACTTTATTCATTACTCGCAGATCAAATAGAAAAAGGATATGTAAAAACTGTGAATATTTGAAATGGAATAATAACAAGGATGCTTATTCGTTTAGATTCAATGTGTTCGATTTCCCAGATCTATTCGATCTGGCTCTATTAGAGAATACAGGATGGGTTGCATTTGGTGGAAAACGCGGTGGCAAGAAAAATCCAAACGGCATATCAAGAGATCATCGCGTGTCAATAACTGATGCGAAGAGATTTAACTATGATCCATACTACATATCTCATCCATTAAATTGTGAATTGATGCCTCATACTCTAAATAATAAAAAGAAGACTGCGTCTTCAATGTTATATGAAGATTTGGTCAAATTGGTAGACAACTATGATAAGATAAACAGGGCACTGGTATAATTAGTTAGTACGACGGTCTGTGAAACCGTAGGTCTGGGTGCGATTCCCAGGGCACCTGACCAACCATCCAGACGGGAGCATTACCCGTTACTCACCCCATATAAAGTCCATGACATCATGGACTAGCCATAGAATCGATTAAGTGGGCCTCTGTGAAGGGTCAGGGCTGGTGGATCATGGCATTTTTATCTCGGTTAGTGCCAAGCGGCCAGATAGCTTTCATAAGGCTGTTGGGCAGGGGCAGTACCTGCAACCGGGACCACTGTAATTCCTATCACGGTCTGCGCGACAGTAGCAGATACGAATGGGCAAGGATACGAGTGTTGATCATAAAGGTTTTCACCCACGGAAGACCGTTGTAAAACGAACACAGTCCTGATGTGATGCACAACCGGTCCTATAAGTTTGATGCGGGGAATACCAATAGTTGGTGGCTACCGTAGAGATAAATATGTCATCCATAGAATAGGTGCCAATATGTTTATTGTTTACATGACCATCAACCGCCTGACATCAGAATATTATATAGGGGTTCACAAGACACAATACGATGTGTTTGATGGCTACTACGGATCTGGTAGACGGATCGTTCGATCCGTCAAAAAATACGGTAAGGACAATTTTATCAGATCCACGTTGCATCAATTCTCTGATGACGAAGAAGATAAAGCCTTTGATAAGGAGGAAGAACTCCTGGTTGAAAAGTTAAACGATCCTCTTTGCCTTAATCTCGGGGCTGGCGGAAAGGGCGGATCAAATTTCAAAGGCTGTAGGCACAGTGAAGAAACCAGGCGATTATTGAGCCATCTGGCGAAGGATAGAATCCCTTATCGACCAACAGTTGAAGATATCGAGAACGCCAAGGCTACCAGATTGAAGAAATATCACAACGCCTACTTTAGTGATGAATCTCTACAGAAAATCTCAATCAAGAGCCGGTTATCCAAGACCGACGACGTACGAAGTAAAGTCAGCAAAAAGTTGATCGAACATTACCAAGATGCGGAGAATCGGCAGCGGCATAGCGAAAGGCTAAAGACAGCATACAACACGCCAGAAACCCGCCTGAAGCATAAGTTAGCAATGCAAGGTAACAATCTTGGTAAGATTTGGATGGTGAATAATACAACACGCCGTAGAACTCGAATTGATAGTTCAAAGAAACAAGAATTCGAGATGAACGGATATGTTGAAGGATACAAGTTTAATGCGGAGTAGAGCAGGTGGTAGCTCGCATGGCTCATAACCATGAGGTCGTCCGTTCGACCCGGACCTCCGTTACCAATTCCAACAAGTATAGAGTTTAAACTGAGAAGCAGGACTAGGCCTAGGCGATGACAGAGTATTAGCCGTATGTACTTTAGGAAATAGCTGTTTGGTAAGCGGTGGCCATGCTTGGTTGGTAGTGCTAAATATAAATACAGCATGGATCAGCAGTCCCCGGCAGAACACATACGTTCCGTTGTTAATCGGTTGGAAGAGCTCAATCTCTCGCCTAATGCGTCTTCAGTGCGTTACGATGATTTCTTGAAACATCTTTTGCGAGATAGGAACAAAGAGATGCGCTTCCGATCATGGATACGTGGCACCAAAGTTGTTGATGGATGGGATCGTCCACTGATAGTCTACCATGGTAGCAGTGAATATCAGTCAGCACCAATGGCATACTCGCATTTTGGTACATTTAGCGTTGCTAGGCAGTTTGCCGGCAGGATAGGCGGGTATTTTCTTAGGATAATCAATCCAGTATTGATAGGTGATCCAATATATCACAATCTAGCCGGTTACTTGCGTGAACTGCTAAAGGCTAGGATATTCACGATGGATGATGTGACTACGGTAATGCGAAAAAGCCTGCAGGTTGGAGGTTTTTCGAGCGTTAGAACCGACCAAGAAAGCATCACAAACTTTGCCAAAGCAGCCTTGAACGACGATGTGCCGTCAAAAAGCGGCGAGGAGCACAATTGGTTGTCCTTGGTCACAACGTGGTCTCCAGAAGCAGACAGCTCGTACAAGTTGCTGACATCACTTACGCCAGTCTTGCAAAGCAAGGGTATCGACGGATTCCGTTACGTAAACAAATCAGACGGGTCAATGCGCAGCACTTCCTGGATTATAACCATGAGCGATCAATGCGCTCCGGTATCTGATTTTATAAATCTTTAAGTTGGTTGGTAGTGCTAGATATCATGCTAAAACGTAGTTATTCAACCGATAGCAGTGTGTCTAGCATACACTTTTTGATAGAAATAATGCCTCTCTAGTGTAGATGGTCTGCACATAAGACTGAAAATCTTAAGGTTGGGGATCGTTACCCCGGGGAGGCGCCATTTGTTCTGCAGGTGTTATTTTGTTTGACAGCAAGGCAATTGCGTGCTAAATAATGCTTATGCAACAAGGAGCTGCCAAGATGAAAAACTACGATGAGATCCGCAAGCAAGCTTGGCAGCGTATTGAAGCGCACCGCGCTGAGAAAGGCAAAAAGAATCCTGCGCCGACCACTGCCAGCAGCAATATACATGCACAAAGCCCCAATGACGATCACAAGCTCACCAACTTCAGCAGCAAGGACGCTTTGATGGAGCACTTGCTTGGAGGCAACTGATGCGCTGGTACGAACTTGAAGAAGCTGTGCAATCTCGCCTGAGAGAACCTATTGAAGGTGCCGTTACTCTTGCAACCACCAAACGATTCGACAAGGAGTTTGCGTCGTTTGTTCGCAAGTTTCCAAATCTTGTGTATGAGTTTGACGAGTTTCTCACTAGCAAAATTGCCGACATTGACAAGCCCTTTGGTAAAAAAGATACACAGTGGTCAGGTGGTGCAGTTGCAGGATTAACCGGTTGGTGGCATGCACATCTGCTGTTTGGCCAGATCATGATCATATATCGTCCGGTAGGCAAAAAACTCGTGCTGGCATCGGTCACCGATCACCTAAGTGTGGAAGGCAAAGGACTGAGGATAAGGTCATTGGGAGAATATCTCAGCAAGGTAAACCTTGAAGATGATCCAAGTTTAAAAAGCATCAAAGCAAAACCAAATCTAACCACTGACATCGATACAAACACCCTTCGCCAGGAGATAGGCCTGGGCAACAATGTATCTCAAGCGAAGTCCCAGTCCATGGATGTTGAAAAAGCTGTGCGAGATTTCATGTATCAGGTTGCATCCAATCCTACGGATAGGGCTGTTTTGCAAAACTTCGTCCAAGGACGCGATGTGGAAGAATTTGAAATCTTTCTTGAATTGGGGGAATTACCACCTAGCTACAAGAAGATGCCCATGCTTCAGCTCCAACAGCTAGGCGCTGAGGTTTTGAAACAAACTGGTGCTAGGATTTGAACTATCTAGGCCCTAGACAAGGCAACAGCCTACGAAGCTGTACATCATGGAGATTTGAATTCCTCCAAGAGCTCCAATATATCGTTGAAGTGAGCAAGCTGACTCACACACTACAAAAATGGTAAAGTAAGCAACAGATAATACCTAGTTGACGAAGAGATCTGGAAGTTGCGTCCGGCAACGGGTATAGAGAATAACAGGGTGTACGAGAGTCTGGTTTCATCTCAGAGGTTTGGAACTTCTGAACGTTGGTTCAAATCCAACCACCCTGATTCAAATAACTCGGCATGGGGAAGTCTGGCCGTTCCCGCTAGTCTGGGGGAC
>Ga0208260_1000646_pt1 | contig 11734 bp, 8 predicted proteins | sample CryBogCBH18Aug09_FD_184619 | JGI IMG/M metagenome (GOLD analysis project Ga0208260, IMG submission 184619) | Freshwater microbial communities from Crystal Bog, Wisconsin, USA - CBH18Aug09 (SPAdes) | ecosystem: Environmental > Aquatic > Freshwater > Lake | place: Crystal Bog, Wisconsin, USA...
AATATGCTAAACGAATAAGCTTTATTCTTCGTCAGGAAAAAATACAGGTAGGTAAAGAACAGATAGAAAAGATTAAAGAAGTTATTCGTTATCACTACCCGGATTTACGAAGAATCATTAACTATATTCAACGCAGTGTTGTCGATGGGGTATTGTCTATTAGTAGTACGATTAATAACGAGGGATTCGCACAAGAGATCCTGGATAAAACCGTGAACAAAGAAGACCTTACGTCTATACGTAAATTCGTTATAGAGTCGGAACAAACCTTTGGAAACGACTACCCCAAGTTAATGAAAGACTTGTTTAATGCAGTATATAAGAGCTCTATACCAGAAGATAAAAAAAGACTTGCATTACTGCAAGTCTCTGAGTATCTCTATCGAAGCGCTTTAGTGATGGATCAAGAGATTAACTTTTTCTCTTGTCTTATTGCTTTAGCTTCCGTAGTGTAATTACCAAGGAGCTACTTTAATAGGGTAAATGTAATTTTTTTGTAATTCTGGATGAAGAGGTGCATTCCACTCACCATTTTTACACTTGTTTATTACATTTACTTCAATACCTTCTTGTTGCATTTCTTCATATGAACTTGCTTGCACCCCGGTACCTCGAGGCTGCATCATACAAGGTTGTGGATGTTCTACATATTTTACGTTGCGATCTATATTAGGGTCATGTTCAAAATAACGATGGGTGTTAGTAGGTGGTCGTTTAAATATTGTTTTTCCTTTATCAGGCGTAACAAACAAAACCCCGCTTTCACTTTTTGCTATTTTAGCACAATCTTCACCATCTAAAAGTACTTGCATCCGTTGTAGATGATCTATATATCGTCCATCAGGACCTACACCCATTGGACATAAATCGGGGCGTTTTTGAATCGGGTGTTCTATCACCCTACTCCAATCAGGCTGGTAGTAACCATATTTTTCTCCGTAGTTGTTACTAATCCAATATTTTTCTTTACTGTTCCACTCTGCTTCTGAAATAAAAGTTTCAGTAACATTACCTTGCGAGTCAGTAACTCTTTTAGTTACTCCGGTTTTACCACCATCAATAGCGATATATTTTACGTTATCATCAAGCTTACAAAACAATTTTTGATTAGGAATATCAAATACCCAATCTAATACTAAATGAGGTTTATCCATATATTATACTTAGAATAAACCTCTATTTATCAATATTACGACTTGGAATGCGAGTGCTTATCTTTAATTTGCTCTTTTTTCTTCTCGTCGTGCTCTCTACCAGCTTGTTGTAAAGCTTTGAAATCAGCTGCACCGTATTTCTTTTTACCTAGGTAAGCTTGAAGTCCGGATTCATCTTTCATTTTCATTTCAGCTTCTTCCATTGTATTACATTTGCAAACATCTTTACCGCAGATAGGGCAAACTTCTTCTGCAATTTGACCTGTAGTGTTGGTTACTGTTTTGCCGCCGATTTTAAACTTATCACCTTTTTGTGTATGAGCTAAATCACCAGTAAACTCGTTACCTTCGTCTTCAACCCCTGGGGTTTTACCGCGTAAACCGCGTGGCAACATACTGTCATCTTTATATGAACCATATCCACCAGGTACTGATGAATGTACATTACCCATTAAAGCTTTAATCTGTTCTGGGGTGGCTTGTCTGACCATGTAATATACCCATGCTGGGGTACCAGCTGGTAAATAGTCTCCAGTTTGAGGTAAAGCGGTTCTACTCATGAGCACTGTTTCGCCGTCTTGTACGTGAAATGTTTCTTCCATTTCGCTCTCTTCATCTTGTTGTGCGCCAGCATCGCCGCCGCTCATTACACCAACATCTTCAGTAAGAACACTGAGATAAAGATCTTCTAAGAGAACTTGTGATTCATTAATATTTTTGGCTTTTTGCATGCCTTTTACTTTTGGTGGTTGCATATCGTTATGTTTGTTAGAGTGTGCAAGCTTTGTATTTTTTGTAGCTAACTCGTAATCACCTTTTTCAGCATGAGTTTGCTTTTTCATCACTTTTGTTTGTTCGTTAGTTGCTTTGCTTTTAAATTCTTTTTCACCTTCAGCTGTACGATCTCTTGTATCTTTTTGACCTTCTGGTACTGGAGCTAGGTTAGCACCTGTATCAACTTCTTCTAAACATTCGACTGGAAGAGTGATTAAATTAGCAACCATACCTGGTGCATATTCTTCATATACATCAGCTAATTCAGCCGGTACTTGATCTGCACCTTCAGCACTATAACGTGAACCAGCGCTGTAATTATGTAATTTACCGACGCGTAGATTGTTACCTGCTTTAACAGCTTCTTTAATACGCTGCTTAACATTTTCGCCTAACTTTTTAAAACCGTCCATATTTTCGTAACCGGATTTTAATTTTACAACATCCCCTACAAGAAAACCGTTACCTTGTGCATAACGACCGTAGGCTGCTTCAAATAAAGAGTTAAACTTACTGTTTTTCATATGATGATATTACTTACTACCTCCCTAAGTATTTTACAATGCCATTCATAAGTTTTAACGGTCTACAAAAGGTTACAGTAACCAATACTTATACATATTCGGATTTACATCTAGATTTCAGTAACCCTATAAACAAAGACTTGCAAGCAGATTATGATGCTGCAGCAATTAAAAATTCTATCTACTCTTTATTTAATACCATGCCCGGGCAAAGTTTATTAAATCCATTATATGGATTAGACTTAACCCAATATTTGTTTGAACAAGTAAATGAAACAAATGCACGAAACATTGGCAATGCTATAGTTAACGGATTGTCTTTGTATGAACCAAGAGTAACTGTCTCTAACGTCAACATAACTCTAAACCCAGACGAGCAAACCTATTACATTGACTTAAATATAATAATGCCATATCTTAACAATCAAGCTGTTAATATACCAGGCACTTTAAGCAAAACAGGATATACAATTTTATAAGATGTCGACAACATACACAGATGCATCAGCTCTAAACATTCAACCAAACGAATACATCGCGTTTGATGCTACAAATCTTAGAGACTTCATGCGTACCCGCTTAACACAAAGCGGCTTATTTACAGATCAATACGTTGAAGGTTCAAATCTGAATGCGGTTAACAGTGTTATTGCATACGCTTTTCATACTTTTATGTACTACCTAAACAAGACTTCTTCGGAGTCTATGTTTAGTGATGCTCAAATTTACGAAAACATTAATAAAGTAGTTAGGATTATTAACTATTCCCCTATTGGGGTACAAACCTCAACTGTAACGTTTACCTGCTCCGCTACAGCAGACTTACCTATAGGTTCATATACAATACCTCGTTATTCGTTTATTCGTGTTAATAACGCTCCTTATACATTTAACACTGATGTAACTTTTACAAAAACTTTATCTACAAATCAGTATATCGAAAGTGTTGGTAGTCAGACCTTATTGTACCAAGGTAAGTGGACAGAGTATCCAGCCTATACTGCTCAAGGAGCTACTAATGAAACTGTTTTTGTTGCACCAGGTAGCGCAGTACAGATAGATCATTTTAATATTGATGTTTATGTAAAGAGCGCTGCAACCGGTAAATGGTCGCAATGGACTCGTACAGAATCTCTTTACTTGGAAACTGCTACATCAACCACATTTGAAGCTCGTTACAATGAAAGTCGTAACTATGAGTTAAAGTTTGGTAACGGTGTTAACGGAGCACAACTTAACACAGGCGATATAGTTGCAGTCTACTACTTACAATCTTTAGGTGTTAACGGTCAAATTGGTTCAGGAGATTTAAGCTCTTTACCTGCTGTACTTTATAATACAGCTCAGTTTAATCAAATACAGGCTGACGTATTCAGCACTGATCTACAGTACTTGGATGATTCCGGTATCACTTATTTAAGCTTTGATAACGCTAATACATCTACAGCATTTACCAATGCAGAAAATGCAGATAGTATTCGCGCTAATGCTCCAGCTGCTTACAAATCTCAATACAGGCTAGTAACAGCAAATGATTACAACAACTTTGTTAAGAGTACGTTTAATAATATTGTACAAGACGTTTTAGTATATAGTAATAACGATTACGTAAACAATCATTTACGTTATCTATATAATATTGGTTTAACTAACCCTAATCAAGATAATAGAGTATTATATAATCAGTTAGCATTTTCTACTTCCTGTAACTTTAATAACATTTACATTTACGCTTTACCGAGAGCTTCTCAGGGTAGCACAGTTAACTCAGTAAGTTATCTAACACCAACACAAAAAACTTTAATAACCAATACAGCTATTAGCAAAAAGACTTTAACGTCTGATATTATTGTAATGGATCCAGTATATAAGACAGTTACAATAGGTTATAGTAGTACAACCGGAGAAGATGTTAATACTATTATTAATCAAACAAGATTAGTAATAATGTTAGAGCGTACAGCAAAAGTATCTGCACAACTTATACAAAACAAAGTAACCGGTATTATTACTTCTTTCTTTGATCCGACTAAAATGACTTTAGGCTATAATATAGACCTAATCACTTTAACAGCTCAAATTGAAAGCATACCTGGTGTATATATGGTATATACTCAACGTCAAGATACAGGAGAGACGGTACAAGGGGTTAACTTAGTATTGTGGAATCCATCTTATCCAACTAACGACATTAGTATATTAACTAAAAACACTCAACTTGCACCTTTCCAAGCGCTTTACTTAAACGATACAACCAATATTACGCCTCGTATTATTGTTTCAACAGATGTATCTCAAGACACTTCAGTTATTAACATTTAACATTTACTCATATGGCCGATATTAAAATCTCAGCATTACCTACATTAGGCTCAGCAGGCGCTCAAGGCTCTGACGTTATTCCAGTAGTAGACAATTCATCTCCTGGTGCACAAGTAACTAAAAAAATTACTTTAACTGATTTAACCAATTACATTACCGGGCAGATACCGCCTTCTACTCCCTCCACACCACCCACTTATAATCTTCCACCTGGTTCTGGATTAGGTTACTACCAAAAAGAAATCTTTCAACGTTCTAGTATAGTACCAGCTACCCCGCCTAATCAAGTCAGTCCAGCTGGTTGGTATATAAGCGATCCAGGTAGTAGTGGTAATGATGTATTATGGTCTTGTACAGCTCTTATTGACCCATCTGGAGGTGGTTCGCTAGTTAATCCTCCTGGTGCTTGGTCAGCGCCTATTAGAAAGGGTGCAGGTCAAGTTATATTTTACTCTCCTACACAACCTACTGCTGGTTATATACAGAACGGAGATTTATGGTACAATACAGCAAATAACAATATACTTAAAATTTATCAGAGCGGTGCTTGGGTACTAACAACAGTACCGTTCCCGTACGTTGATGCTAACGGTAATATGACCGGTATTGTGCAAGTCAACGGAAACAATAATGGCAATGTTACTTTAGTTGCTGAGCAATTTCAGATCGTTTCAACAGAAGATTTAGCGGGTTCGACTTATAAGACTGCTCCATTTAAAATATTAAACATTACTGCACCTGCAGGTACTACATTTGCTGATGGTACTACTAATAAGCATCAAATCTTTATGGATGGTACTCATGTTACCAATCTAGATGCAGGTTCTATTATTGGCGGCACTATTCAAGCCGGTGTAAAGATGCAAACACCGTTACTTGAAGCAGGTGCAATAAACAATAATTTCGGTGTATACAATGACGGATGTACGAGATATAGTAATACTGCTACATCAACTAATGGCATATCAATAGCCGGTAGACCATACTATACGATGCCCACAACCGGTTACGTTACATTAACTGATGGCGGCACATACCCTATCACGCAAGGCGGGGCTCCTTTACCTCAAAATTCTGCAGGTACTGAACAATGGTGGAATGGTTCTTATCAAGGTGCTTCTAATATTTCTCTTCTTACTTTTTGGGGATGGAACACAGGACCTACCGGGTATATAGCAAATCGTTTTGGCTGTCCAGGTAACGGCGAGCAGTTATTTTTATATAACTGGCAAGCTTATACAGACGGAACCGACCCGTTAATGAACGGTAATTTAGTTTATAGAATAGTAACTAGCTATTCAAATAACGTGGTAGGATGGGGCCCGACTTGTCAAGTACAATTTCAACAAGCCGACCTTGCTGGTGGTGGTAGAGTTTTACAACAGCACGGTGCGCTCTGTTTTAGAGGTAACAATAGTGAAACTCCTACACCCGATGGTACTGGTTATCTTAATGGTATTTGTCTCATACAGTTTGGTTGGCGAGTAGCATCTGTCGGTACCGGATCAATAATATGGTCTAGTATAAATGTTACTGCAGTTAATATATAATGTATGTCAACATACATCAATACAGAAGATAGTAACGTATTAAATACGCAAGACAGTAATCAAATAGTTACTGAAAGCTCTACTTCTTCATCTCCTTCGACTTCAGCACCAACAGTTACTAGTATTAGTCCTACAAGCGGTTCTACAGCCGGTGGTACTATAGTTACTATTAACGGTACTGGTTTTACAAATGCTCTTGGAGTATCTTTCGGTACTACAGCAGCTACTACTTTTACAGTTAATACTGATACATCTATTACTGCTACTTCTCCAGCTGGTGCAGCAGGGGTGGTTGATGTAACTGTAACAACGTCATTAGGTACAAGCGTTACAAGTACAAATGATCAGTTTACATATGTTGCACCTACCATACCTTTCTGTTCCCAACATGAAAATTTAGTTTCAACATATATTAATTCTGGCGGATTTTCAGTAAAGAGTTCTTATATTGGTGCTTCTCCTAGTGTAATTTTCACGTATGCAACACCTGTATATGTAGATATTAATATTGCTACTGGTGCACAAACAACTACGATATTAAACTTATTCTCTATTTTTATACAATATGGAGATGGGATAGAAGAAGAAATTACACAGGTAACAGATAGTGTAATGCGTGGATCGGATCACGTATATAAATGGCCTGGTAAGTTTGAAGTTAAAGTTTCGGTTATACCTAAAAACGGTTGCCCACCTTCAATATACCGTTCTTCAATAACAGTACAAAATTATACAACCGATTATTTACAATGGGATTATTCTCGTTGGCCAGAACTTACTCCACAGAACCTTTCTTTAGGTGGTTTATTTCATGGTTATCAGTCTAACCCGCCTGGTTCGTTCAACTCTCCTACACCTTTAACATTTTCATTCTCTGCTTCTAATCAATTAAGCGGCAACTTAGTATTTGACTTATATTCGCAGGGATCGTTGTCTCAACCTTGGGAAACAGCCACTCCAGATAATAAATTTGCTCAATTAAGGCCGCGTTGGAGGTTTACAGACTTAAACGGTAATTTTATTACTTCCCTAACTGCAACTAATATTACCCCGGTATATGCTATGCCAGATGGTACGGGTACTGTTCCTGGAAGTGGTACTTTAGTTGGTTATTACGGTTCAGTAGACTTTTATTACATAGACGATATACCCTCATTAGTATACAATAACGGGTTTACGGTTACCACACCAAGAGTTTGGGTAACATATAATACAAGCAATATACCTAACTTACAGGATAATAATGATGGCAGTATGCCTTCTTATTCTAATAGTAATGTTACTTTATCTGCATTATTTTATGTAAAAAACTTATCTGCAGATCATTTTAACATAACTATTGACGGTGATACAATACCGTTACCTACCACTATTTGGCCAGATACAGACAATCAGTTTATAGTAACTGTTAATAGTGCATCTGCAAATACAGTATACTATAATAATAATACACTACTTAATTACCCGCTTTTAGGAGCAACCTATACTAACGTTACAGCTACCGTAACACCCGCTTCTGCAGCAACCGTATATGTACCTTCTTTTAAGTTTAACAGATATGATAATCTAGGTAGAGATATAGGTGGTTTCTATAAAAACATTTTAAGTACATTACCACTCTCTGCTTTATCAAGTCCTATATTAAATACAAACCTGTTGCTAAGTGCTAAGACATTTACAACTATAGTAGAACCTGCACCATACGGTTATCCTGGTTACTACACAGTAGCTAATGCCCTTGCAAATGCATCTTTAACTACAACAAACTTAAAAGGTACGTTCAATTTTAGTATTACAGATTTTTATAAAAAGTATTTTGTACGCAAAGTAAACGAAAATTTTAACTACGGTAACTTACTTAAGTCTTACTTGTTACAGCCTTTTCTGCAAGAAGATACTAACTTAATTACCTATTTATCTGCAGTTGGTGGGGATAATGTACACCCTACTGAGAACTTCGGTACGGTATCATATGAAAGAACAGCTAACTTTGTAGGAAATAATGCCGACCCGCTCACAAGCGGTGTTAATCAGTTATATTCTCTAGCAAGTTTAGTTGATACAGAGTTCGATGATTACAACTTAAATGCTCCACCACAACTGAAGCGTCAATTTGATCTTTACAGTACGCCACATGAACGCTTGTGGGGTACTAGAGAAAAGTATAATACCAATTTTGATGCCACCACAGATCACACAAATTTAGGTGCCACATTAACAACTTACTCAGCTAGTGCTACTGTTAAAGCGGGGGATAAAATAGTAGTTAATGATTTATTTAATGCTACATTTTATGAACTTTTAGAAGTGCCTCGTATTAACTCTTATGCTAGTATATCTGCAAATAACATGCAGACTCACTTCCCACCAGCTAGTACTTTAACATTTCCATTAACCTCTTATCCGCTAAGTTCGTTCTTTGGTTGGGGATTAAAGACTCCAGTTAATAGCTATTATCGGTTCTTTGTTTACAATAATGTTTATACAAACACCCCAGTAAATGCTCTTATTGATTGGAATACTCGTACAGATGGGTTATCAACTACTTTAGCCGAATCTGCTTCTTCTGTAAAAGCTTGGTACGCGGATGGTGGTATATTAGAAAATATATATAGCTATTATATTACACAGGGACTAAACTTGATAGGCAGTAAATATTATCAGTTAACTGGTACTATACCTCAATCATGATAAGCTTTAAAAAATATTTTAACGAAAGAATACTAGAGGAATCTACAGTAGACAGTACTCTTAAGAATCACTTATCACATCTAGAAGACCTTGCTATTGAAGAAGGTAAAAGAGGTTTTGCTAAGTTTGTTGAACAGGTAGAAAACTTTACAACCTATCTAGAAGGCTTTAACAGTAAAACATCGGTTAATCTTAAAGTAGACGGATCACCTGCTATATTCTGGGGCATTGACCCGAGAGAGCAGTTTGACAATCAATTCTTTATTGCTACCAAAACAGTATTCAGTAAAGTACCTAACTTAGTACATAGCGAGCAAGAAGTAGATCAGCTATATGCTCAAGCACCTCAAGGTTTAAAAGACGTTCTTAAAACAATATTTCCTTATCTTAAGAAGGGTTATGACAACTCTGGTTTAATGTATCAAGGGGATTTACTATTCTCACCTTCAAGGCCACCAGAAACAAAAACTATAGAAGGTAAACAGTACGTTACTTTCCGTCCTAACCTAATCTCTTACGCAATACCGGCTGATCCTCAATCACCTCTTTACCAACAAGTTTCAAAAGCACCTGTAGGTATTGTTGTACATGCTGCGTTCAATATTAACGCAAACGGAGACGCCATTACTTCTAGTATGGCTGGTAGAGACACAACTCGTGTTGTTAGTAGCTTAAAGAAAGCAGGTGTATTTGCAGAAGGTTCTAACTATAAGACTTTAAACTTAAACATTGATCCTACTTTAAAGAATACGATACATAGTTTATTACAAGATGCTAAAGTAAAGATCGGTAGTATTAACAATCAATTTGATGCTGAATATACAGGCGGTGCTTTATCTACAAGCTTAAGAGAATATACTAACTTTATGGTAAGAAAGGGCGGCGGTATATTTAAAGCTGCTCTAAACGGGGAAGCATTCGATATTAACAAATACCTAAACGGTTTCGCTATATTTTATAAAGACAAAGTATTAAAGAAAGCAGCAGATGGTTCAGATAAAGTAAAGGCTAACGCTCAAAAGAAAGTAGATAACTTAATAGCTCATTTACAACAAAACAAAAGCTCTCTTAACGGTTTAATAGGCGCTACATACGATATGATTCGTATTAAGCTATTATTCCAAAACCTACTAGCTAATGTAGAAGGTAAACTAAGCGGTATGTATTCGTTTATACCTGTAGGAGATAGTTATATATCTGCTCCAGGAGAAGGTCACGTATTGTATATCGGAGACACCCCTAACCAAGTCAAAATAGTAGACCGATTAAACTTTAGCGCTAATAACTTTTTATATGCAGGCGAACGTGGTAGAAAACCAGCAGATCAACCTGTAACAGAAGATGCACCAGCTGTAGAACGTAGATACAGTATTGGGTTCTTCGGCGGCGGGTTTAACCCTCCTCATATAGGACATTTCGAAGCAGCTAAAATGGCGGCTAAAGAAAACGATGATGTATATATTATTGTTTCTAAGACAGAAAGAGATAATGCTAACATTACTATTAATAAAAAGCTAGCTGTATGGAATCTTTTTAAGCCATTGTTAGAACAATATAGAGCTAAGATAAACATTATAGAGGCAGAAATATCTCCAGTAGCTACAGTGTATCAATATGTAGCTACATTAAATGAATCTCCAGATGCTGGTCAAATCGAAGTTAAATTATACACAGACGCCGACGATGCCGGTCGTTATGATAGGATCAAGACATATGGAGAACATCTTGCTGCTATAGACATTAGACCAACACCTCGCATGGGTTCCGGCACTGAGTTCAGAACATATCTACAAAATGGAGACATGCGTAGAGCGTGGGAGCTAATGCCTCAAGGTGTAGATAAGAATATGGTCTGGAATATATTAACGGCTCAATAAGAGCATTCGTGAATAAATTCTTTCAAACGCTGCACAGCTTCTAGTGCCATTGGAGCAGCTTCATGTCCAGAAGCACACCAACCATTGCAGCACTCTTCTGCTAATTGCATACATTCTTTTAATTTAGCAACATGATCTGTGGTTTCACCTAGACTATCTCCGCCTTGTGAGCCAGCATAACCAGGTTGAGATTCAATGTTGCCAGCTACACCACCATCCGTACCGTCAGTATTTTCAGGTACTGCTGGTTGTACGTAATCTTTCATACATTCTTTTCTTAATGTACCGTCTTCTTCAAAACAATACACCTTAGGATGATTAAGATTTTCATCCCAATGTTCAGGGTTAATTTGTTCTTTTTTAATCTCCTGAAAGTAACTCTCAGTTAGTACTTGATACTTGTTTACTAAATTACTTTTTGTATAATCGTACTTTTTCATAAATTTTATCCTTGTTGACCAGTCATTGTTCCTGTACGGTCGATATCTTCTCCGGCACCATCTGGTGTCTCGTAACTTGCTTCATCCTTTACTGGCTCCATTTCTGGGCTCTCAACTTCTTCTTTTAGCTTAGCTAATACATCTTGTAGCATGTCAGCTGATTGAGTTACATGAGTAACCATCCAAGCCATAATAGGATGTTCTGCAGGAATCTTTTCTAAAAGTTCGTGTAGCTCGGCAGATACTTCAGCTGCTTGACGAGCCTTGGTACGGGTCATTTCAACATTGTGGTCAGACTTGTGTGTACCGCCTGGTTGGATTTCTGTTTCTAAAGGATTCTCTTGTACTAAGGAATACTTTTCTGCTAGTAATTTAAATGTATTGCGACCCATATATATATTT
>Ga0208260_1000647_pt1 | contig 11712 bp, 15 predicted proteins | sample CryBogCBH18Aug09_FD_184619 | JGI IMG/M metagenome (GOLD analysis project Ga0208260, IMG submission 184619) | Freshwater microbial communities from Crystal Bog, Wisconsin, USA - CBH18Aug09 (SPAdes) | ecosystem: Environmental > Aquatic > Freshwater > Lake | place: Crystal Bog, Wisconsin, USA...
CTGGCGAGAGACAGCTCGGAGGCCGGATTGCGGTCGACGCGCGGTCCACGAAGGCAATATGCCGACGGAATCGTGAAGATATGATATGGGACTGCATGAATCCACGCCGGCGCGCATGTGGGAGTGCGTGCGTTGCTTGGAAAAGCCTCCGGGAGTGAAGTAGCAGTTTGACCAGTTGTGCTGGCGAGAGACAGCTCGGAGGCCGGATTGCGGTCGACGCGCGGTCCACGAAGGCAATATGCCGACGGAATCGTGAAGATATGATATGGGACTGCATGAATCCACGCCGGCGCGCATGTGGGAGTGCCTGTGTGGAGCGCTATACATGAACTATTTGGGTTGCAATGCACATCGAGAAAATTTCATTTAAACCATAGTATGGTCTGCCGCGACGACCTCTTACCTACAATGGACGCGCACGACGGCGGAATGCCTATCGATTCTCCGACCTACGTGGCGCCTTGTGAGCAGGATCTGTTGCTGACCGACGTCACGGATGCAGAACTGTTCTGGAGTGTCGGTGAGTTGCTGGGTGTGGAATATCTGAGCGAGGCGCCGCAGCTGGAGCGGTTGGATGTGGTGAAGGGCATCGTGTTTGGACAGAACAAGAGGTTGATGGTGAGTCTGATGTGTAGGAGAAAGCGGGCTGCCAGTTGGGTGAATGTAATATTTTTGGTGGACACTGGGAGTCCTCACACGTACCTTGCGCCAAGTGCCATTGACAAGCTGTCTGGAGGCACGGCCAACCATATGTGCAAGACCCTTAACGTGTTGGTTCACAGCGATAGCGTCTGCATCGAATGCCACCTGTCGCCGCAGGATAAGCATTTCAAGGATGTCAATGTACTAGGAATGGAGGCCATGAGCAAACTGAATTTTTCTGTTTTTCGCATTGATTTTAATGCCAACGAGTTCAGCATCATTATTTCATCGAGATATCAGCCGTAGTTGATTTATTATAAGACCAACTTGTTGAAGAAAAAAACGTTTAGCACGTTGGCTCTGCATGATGTATCAGCCCTTAACGTAGAAAGTGAATGCCTTCCTGAGTGTCTCGGCGCCTCAGGCCCGCTGCTGCTCGCCTGCCGCAAAGAGGATCTGCGCCAGCGCCGTGACCAGCTGCCTGATCCGGGTGTCGTCTTCGGGATACTGGAACGTGAACATGATCTGCGAGTCGTCCTCGCTCTCCTCGACCCCGGAAAACACGTGCTCCCCGTGCGTGAGGACGCCGCGATTCTCCGTGTCGTCGTTCTCCCAGCGGATGCGCGGGCCGAACACCTTGTGCATCGGCTTGGCAAACACGCACAGCACGTCCGCCTCGTGTATCGCGTCCACCTGTCCAAGCTCCGTGAGGATGTGAAGCGCGTCGTCCTCGATGCTCGCGCAGGGGCCGATCTCGTGCCGCAGCTCGCCCATCATCCGGCACAGCCTGTGGCTGAATTGCGCGACCGAGTACAGTGTCTCGATCAGCGGGAGCACATCGGGCGCCTGGACGCCGGCGAACACCAGGCTGTCGCCGTTTTCGACGCCGGACGACTGTGGCTGAAGCAGCTTGTACCGTACGAGCCACTGTCCCGCGGACGTCGCTCCGCGCAGGTGTTTGATGAACGGGGCGCGGGGGGAGGCGACGATCTGGGCTGATCCGTCGTCGGATGGGGCTATGCGGATTTGGATGTCGTAGGTTTCGATGGATGGGGGCGGGGCGAGGGCGGCGGGCATTGTTTTGGTTTGATTTGGTTTGCACGTTTTTCAGGGGAAAAAATATAGCATTATTAGTGATATCGACTCGGATGGTGTTGGTATTTTACACCTGGTCGTTCAGCTCTTCGGCATCGGCGATGAACGTTTGATCCTTCATGCCCTTTCGACCCCACACAGGTGGCGTGCTCTTCGACTAAATCAAGATTCTCTACACGCCCGTTGACCGGAGGGTTGAAAATACAGTTCTTTTGGCCCTGGTTCACAGCCATGTAAAGCCTGTTGTCTAGGTTTTGCAGGAGATCTATCATCATCTATCCATAGAATACTGCTTGGCTTTAATATGAGCGAGAAAAGCATTTGCTCTTGGTAAAAAAGAGGATGCCCTGTCTGGGACTTGAACCCAGGATCTTTGGCTCATAAGACCAATGCTTTGTCCTTCTAAGCTAACAGGGCCATATTTGCTGTCAAATTCGCTATATTCATTTTCATGTGTGTATGTGTGTCTTGTCAGTATGATCCAGGCATCCGAAACCATTGTCGCCATCAGTTATGATCCGGCAGCTCCTTCATCCGCGGCCGCATGTTCGATCGCATCACCAGCAGGCGCACAAAGTCGATCCACTGCTCCCATGATCGGATCACGTCTATGTACTCCACCTTGCTCTCGTCGTACGCCCATGAGACGAGGAAGCGGTTGTTGTCTAACGTGATGCTCAGCGTCTCCACCCCTTCCCCGTTCATCCGATGAAAGCGATGTACCTGCTGCTGGTTGGCGAGCGGGCTGATGTATCTGAACCCCACGCGTTTCAGCCGCGCGGCAGCCGAGTGTATGTCCAGTTCGTTTGCGAGTTGATGCATGATGGAGTCGTCGTCCGTGCCGAAGGGTCTCATTTGAGGGTTGAGGTCGGCGAAGATGGCCGTGGTGGGGTCCGTATCCTGGAGTTTGAATTTTTTTGTGTCGAATTGTTGTAAATACAGGAGTGACTTTTTCGCCTCGTATTTGATTTTATTCTATTTTTGTGACAGTTGCACGAGCGGACAACGATCTTTTAAAACCCAACTGGTCAAAGATTACACTGCTGACATCCGCAACCCGGATATAACACAGCATCCGTCACCCGCCATCCTATGCTCCTCGAACGATGGTCCCGTCTTCGCATCGCGACCGACACGGCGCTCCGTGGCCCGAGCGCTGCTTCCGGCGCGGTCGTATCCTGGGCGCATCGGCTGCGTGCTCAGGTTAGGAACGCTGTGAATCTTGACGGGACCAGCATGGTGTACCTGCCCCTGTTTCCCGACGTCGGCCTGCTCGAGTTTCCCCGCTCGCAGCGGTCTGGTGCAACAATCATGTGCAGCTTCTGGCACGCGTTCGTGGAGGCGGTGGCGGATCGGGACTTGACCCCGCGCGACTCGCATCCGCTGGTGTTTGTGGATGGCGGCGCGTGCGAGTTCGAGGTCACCGACGAATGGGGAGGCGGCTGGTTTCTCGTCATCAGCCCGCCGGGCACCAGTTGCAGCGAGGACGAGCGCTCGCGGTCGAGCACGCCCGTGAGGCGGCAGTCCCCGCTCGCGCTGACCATGGACGCCGCGTATTTATTGGGCGAGCTGTAGGCGGGGCTGCGATGTTTCTGCTGCACTATTTCCAACAGATGTGGTCCTGGCTGTTCAAGCGAGCGCCGGGCTCCGCCAAGCCGAGATGCGACGGCGTCGTGCACCTGATTCCCGAATACGAGTTCGTGCCCACGCCCGCGTTCCTCGCGTTTGCGGGCGCGGATGCGTGCTTCGTGGTCTCGAACACGCTGGATCTGGTGCTGCAGCACCAGGGCCTCATGACCGACATGCTCGTGGTGGAGATCCACCGGCCTGGCTCCTTGGCGTCGACCCTGTGGTTTCGATACAACACCGCCGACCTGGCCGCGCACGGCACCGCCAAGTGCGTCCTGTTTGCGGGCTGCGACGACCGGATCTTTGACGGGGTGTGTGGTCAATTGCGGGACCGGAAACGGATGTAACGGATCTGCGCGCCGTGCAGAAAAAAAACGCTAAAAAGGCAGAAGAAAAGTTCAAACTCGTTTGTGCACCTCATTCACAGCGATGCGCTCCTTCCCTGTTCTTGCGCTCTCGGTCTCCTTCATCATCGGCATGGTGAGTGCTGCGGCGATCTTGGTCTTGCGCAGCTATTCTGGCGACAAGTTATACACGCATATGGTGTACATGGTTGTGGAGATCGCGTGCTCCCTCATGGCGTTCGTGACGGCCGTGGCGTCCGTGGAGAGCGCCGTGTGCATCATGGTGAACGCGTATTTCATGTACAGGACACGCGAGGTCGAGCTATGCGCTGGGGTGAAGCAGACCGAGCTGCGCAGGAACGTGTATGTCAAGTCTGTCAGCATCGACAGCCAGGCCCCAGCTGTGGAGCAGCTTGCGAAGCTCGCGTCGGCTATGATGATGACGGAGAAGGAGGAGGAGGATGTGAAAGAGGCCCCTGCAGACCAGGCAGCCGCGGACTCGTCGATCGCCGCGCCGTCGTCGGACACGTCCGAGGCTGCTGCGTCGCCATCCTTCGACGGGTCCGTTCCCTCAAAGGACGCCGCCGATGCTGCCCCCTGCTCGGACGCGCTCTCCGGTGCCTCCACAGCGGTTGGCCCTGTGTGAGGCGCGGGGACGCGTGGTTTCATTCGTGCGAATCCATCGTAGTAAGAACATATCATTAAACACACGTGACGTGCGGCACGTCGATCGCCGACGCGCTCTGGAAGTTTAGCAGGTTCGACACCACCTGCGGGATGGTGTCGTATAGGAGCTGATTCGAGGCGCTGATGACGTTGTTGGACAGAAAGTAGCCCGAGTTGCACACGCAGTCCTCCACGTGGTCCGACTCCACGGGGGACGTCGTGTAGGGCGGGCATTGGATGCAGACGCCCTTGTTCGAGGCGAGGGGCGTGACGGAGAAGGTGTTGAGCACGCAGTCCGTGCACACGGAGGAGCCCGCGATCGCGTACGCGCCGGTGGGGCACGGCACGCACGTGGACGGGTCGGACGCCCCGCGCGCAGCGGATGCGGTGCCGTTTGGGCATGGCACGCAGATCTGGTTGCTCGAGTACGTGCCCGGGCCGCACTGCTGCGCCACGAGATGCGTGTCGACGGTCCCTGTGATCACCTGGGCGATGCCCGACACGCCTTGCTGGGAGAGCTTGGTCGCGTCGATGGTGGGCGAGGGTTGGTTTGGGCCGGGGAGAATCTCTACGTTGATGGCCACTTGGCCCACGGGGCTGGTCTGGGCCAGCGCGCCGTGTGTGAGGAGGAGTATGGGCGTTGCTAGACACAGCAGCATCCATTGCAACGACGACTGTGCCATTCGGATTGCGCGAGGCTGCTGCCCTTTTATACAGGCGTGGCGTATGCATTTACTTTTTTATGGTCTCAGAGACACTGGTCGACGGATGCCGCCTCCGCCTTGGGATCGAGCTCCCCCGTCTGCGTGCCCTGGTCGTGCCTGCCGGGCGGCACGCTGGTGTCGACGCGGTGTCCGGGGTGCTTCTCCGCCGCCTCCAGCATGCAGCACAGCTCGTCGATGCGCTGCTCCGCGAGGGCGCGCGCCGCGTTGGCCGTGCCTTCCATCGTAGAGATCCGTTCGGAGTGACGCTCGGCGCTGCGCTGCGGCGCCTTCGGCTTTCTCTGGCTCTTGCGGCGCTGTGCCGCCCGCACCTTGCGGAGGTACTCGGTGTGGTGGCGATCCATGTGGAACCGGATGCGGTTGATGAGGTGGCCCTTGTAGCGATCGAGCGACTCGTGGATCTTTTTGAAGCACAGCTCCATCGCCTGGCGCGAGAGCGTCTCTTTTTCGAGCTGGCGCTTCAGCATGGAGCACGTGGCCATGGCGCGGTAGTAGGCGGATGCCATTTGGGTTTGAATCGGTTTGGTTAATTTTTTTCGTACGTGTAGACTTTTTTTCCGTCGCAAGACGCGACGGTTCGTATTGTCTCTGTGGACTGTAAAAAAATACGCAGCGACGGCGATATCGGTTGTGCATCGTTCGTTTTTTTCGTATGGCACCGCCGAAAAAGAAGAAGCCTTCCGTGCCAGCGGCGGTGCCAACCAAAGCCTCGTTCTTTCAGCCCAAGCGCGCGTATGGGGAGAGTGTCGAGGACGCTGTTGCCAAGAAGAAGGAGACGGACGGTTGTAACACGCCCACCCTTCCTCCTCCTCCTCGGAGCCGAGCGCGGCAGCAGCGCTTGCTGTACGAGCAGGGAACCGATCTGCCGTATGCAAGGGTCGAGGGAGACGTGGCATACTGCCTCGAGACGGGGCAGGAGCTTTTTAGGTTTCGATCGGGCGGCGATGAGGAGGATCAGTACGTGCCTTCGGTCTTTGGCAATCAGGGGTTCGATTTTACTCCGCCAAACGGCAATCGGCATCCGGACGACCCCTCCGTGGACGTGCGCGGGTTGGTCGACGCCGGGTTGCTGTCCGACGAGGACGTCGCGAGCCGTAGGGGGTTCACAGCCGACGAGCTTCGGGACTTGATGCTGCGCCTGGAGGCGTACCGCTCGGACCGCGAGGCGATGTGCGTGTTGGACGCTAGAGCATCGTTTTGAACAGCTTTGCGCGGTGGAGTCGCGCGAGGACGCCTTTGCAGCACTGCGAGACGCAGTTGCCGCCTGGCTTTCTGGCTGTCTCCTCTGTGGTGTACTCGATGGATCCTTCCTCGGCTGCCAGCCTCCGCCATTGTTTGAGTTTTGATTCTGAGAGGTGGATGTTCACCTTCGCGAGCGCTGTTTGCGAGTCGTCCACTGTTGGGAGCAGTAGGTAGGAGACTATCATGGTGGGCGTCGGATTTAGTTCCTTTTTCGTTGCATCCGTTCGGTATGTGATCACGCCCATCCGATCCATGGAGACCTGCATCTTTTTGTACGCCGCGCGAGCGAATGCTGGTCTGTTTTGGTCAAAAAATTAAAATCAGGCCGAGTCTATCTTATATTTTATTTGTTTTTTTTCTCTTGCTCGTGTGCACAGATGGAAGACGAAACCGTAGCGGCAGCCACCGCGTATCCTGTAGACTTTCATTCCAGCGCAGTGTACAGGCTGGAGATCGAGCGTCTGAACCATGAACTGTCCTGTGCTGTTCAGCAATGTGCTGTGTTGGAGTCTGTGACCGCGGAGCGCGACGAGCTGAAGCAGCGCTGGGATGAGTTTGCGTTGTATCGAAAGGAGCCCGTGCTCGAGGAGCTACTCTCCCTGCGACGCATCGTGCGAGATCAGCGCAGGCAGATGCGCCTGCTGTCCGAGGCGTGCGCCAACCAGTCCAGCTGGATCAACGAGTGGAAGAAAAAGAGCGAGGAGAACCTGCAGCTGCAGGCGCGCCTTGACGCGGTGCAGAGCGGCGCGGATGTTGCGGAGCTCAAGCGTCAGGTGGTGGGCCTCACCTCCGCGCTGGCGGCCTGCAAATCCTCGTTCATCCAGCGCGGCGTGCTGCTGTCCAACGCTGTGACCGAGGTCGAGCTCCTGAACCTTGAGGTCGACCGTCTTAAAAAACGGGCGCGCGTCGACGACGATGCTGGTGGCGCCTGATTGGCTGCGGGCTGATACAAAAAGCGCGCGCATGGCCTGTGCCATCGATGAACTCCTTTTTGCGCTCGGGCCTCGCCGTGGATCATCTGGCGCGCATCGCTAGCAAGCGCGAGCTGGATGCCGCCGAGCTCGATCGTAGGCGCGTTGTGGAGCAGGTGCTGCACGTGCGAAGGTGCTTGAAGCGGAGAGTGGCGAATTTAGAGAAGGATTTGGACGAGGCGGGCTCGGCCGTCGATCGGCGGCTGGATGCGGTGTGTGAGCAGGCTGTGTGCCTGGGCGGGCGAGTGGACGCGATGGAGCAGGGGGTGTTGGCCGAGTTTGGGCGGCGGTTGGATCTGTTGGAGGCGGGAGGAAGAGGTTCATGCGGCGTGTGTGACGGAATGCAGCAGCAGCAGTATCATTCGTATTTGATTTCGCAAGTGGAAACACTCCAGGCTACGCTGCAGGCAAGGGACGCAGAGCTGGCCAGGATGCGCGGTGAGTTCTTGGCACTGGAGGAAGCGCATACGCAGCTCAAGGGCGCTGTCGCCGCTGCGCGGAGTATTGAGGAGCTGGGCTGGGTGCAGATTTCGGGGATGTGATCGCCAGTCTTCGCTGTTGTATAAATATGGATGATTTCATTCATCAGCGATGTCCCGCGTTCGCATCGCCACGCTTGCTGGGTCGCTTGCTGATCCTGGTGAATTTCTCGTGAGGCTTTATTCTCTGATGAGACCAGGTGTGCACACAGAGCTCTGGTTGGACGGCTACAGAATCTCTGCAGGCAACGACACGTACGGCGCGAACGGTGAGTCTCTAGGTTGCGTCAATGTTTGGTGGGTGGGAGACCGGCTCGTGCAGGAGGATTACGCGTCCGGCTGGCACGTGGTGGATGTCCCGATCAGCGATGCGCCGAAGGCGTGGGAATTCATCAGGGCCGCGGTGGATGCGCGCGTCTCGTACGGCGTGAGCGTGGGCGAGTGTGCGTTTCCGAAATTTATCATTGACGCCTTCGATTCGGACCTTGACTGCTGTCGGCCCGAGACGTGGAACCGCCTCTTTTGCTCGCAATTCGTGCTGCTTTTTCTTAGATGGTGCGCCGTGTGCAAAATTCTGATGGTTCCCGATGAGCGCGCGATCGTGCTTTGGTCTGTCAACAGTCGGGGATGCTTGCCTAGCCGGCTTCAGGCGATTGCGGATTCGGTGTTGTCGGGGACTACTCTTTGACGTGCGCTGCAGTGGTGTCGATTCGCACTTGTTTCATGCTGAGTGCGTGAACAGACCTTTGATTTTTATTTAAACTTTATTCTGTATATAAACACTGTTGCTTCTTGGATATGAGATTGAATAATAGATGATCGCCATTGTGCTGTGGCTTGTGATTGCAGAGCATTCTTTAGTTGCTGCTGAGCATTCAGTGCCTATAGTCGAGCGTTATGCAGTTAAGATAGCACTGTCCACAATTGCAGAACCAATGATTTTTGCTGAAACATCTGCTGTAGCCATTAAAGCAGAAACACAGAAACTGGATAGCTGCATGCAAAATTTCACGTGCAAAGACGAGTTAGAGTACTTGAAAGCGTGTTATTCCGATGCTTTATTTGACAAAACATGGATCAAACAGAGGATCGAAGTGCTGTTGGATTCCTCTTGTTCAGATGATCCTGTGTGTGCTTCAAATGAGCTCAAAGCGAGAAACCTTGCTTTGCTTGTGAATGAGGCTAAAGCACGCATAAGCAGACTACAGGTCGAATTTGCCTGTGCTGTGCAGACTGCGCTGTTCTTCAAAGAGAAAATTGTCTTTGGGGACTTCAGCCAGGCATGGGGCCTGCGCTGCTGTTTTGACTGCGTGCTGCTGAATGCAGAGGAGGAGCAACTTTGCTATGTTTTCAGGAAACGAATGGCCGATATTGAGGCGGCGGTGCCTGTTGTTATCGAGGCATCTGTGCACTCTCTGCAGGGGCTTGATGGGTTCTTCGATTCTGTTGCGTCTTACGTACGTGAAAACCGAGTTGAGCTTTATCCTACTGGGTTTGTTAAGCCCAACTTGACTGAGCCTGAATTCCTTGAATCAGTATCTGGATTTCATGGATTCCTTCGGTTTGTGTTGTGCTATCTATTGTTTATCACATGCTGTAAAGTGCTGTGTTTCTACCATAGGCACGACAATCAACGACAGTTCCGCGCTGGCAAGGGCAGGTTCTGTGATGGCTGCTGTGGCTTGTGCCTTAGCAATGATGAAAATATTCCATGGGTGACAGTGAATCTGTGTGAACATTCGTTTCATGCTGAATGCATGGACAGGCTGTTGAAGTATGGAACAACACGGTGCCCGATGTGTATGAGGGAGATTTTTGTTTGAGACAAATGATTTCGAAAAATAAAGGTTTCTTTTGTAGCACATTCAAATGGCGCGTCTTGTGTGATCGAACAGCGCTATATACGTTTTATTATTACTATACGTTGTATTCTGAGTGAATCATGTATTTAAGAGATGTCAGGTGTACTGTTAATCATCGTTGTTAGAATGATCTCTGTCACCTTGGCGCGCTATATGCAGCAGCTTCTCGCCAACAAAAGGTTGAGCAACGAGGACAAGGCTCAAATGTGGGCTGCCTTTGAGATTAGATACACTATGGATGCCATTCTGACAGGCAACCAGACGATAAAGCTCCAGAGAAACGTAGCACAGTTGCTAGTGGATATCCATACTAATCGCGCATATGAGCTCGATAAGAGTATCCTGATGTGGGGTGCGATTGAAAGCTATGCGCGTGAATGATTGCTTGGACATCATCCTATGCCAAACTGGATTTTCGACACAGTATTTCGCCGTATCATTGATTCGTATACAAGTGTGTATGTTCTGAATTCATTAAATGATGCTCATGCCGACTCTATCATCATCGATAGATTGTACACGGTGTCCTTCGCTCCACCTGCTCATTCCGCTCTCTTCTGCTGTTTCGCTGCCATGTGATCGGTGCTTTGGCCAGAGGTCTGACGCCGTTTTTGGCTGTGGCTTGTGTGGCTACAGGACGTGCAAATGGTGTTATTTTGGTGGGGGCAGGCTTGTGGATATTGCTCTGAAAGCGCAGCAGGTGCTGGCAGAGATGCGGCGGGAGGTGGAAGAGTTGAAGACCAGAGTGGACGGAGATCAGTATGCATGGGTTTGAAAGCGTCCCGTTCGGGTCATTCTTTTTTTTGCCCTCCTTAACGGGCATCTCGATAAAAAAAACAATTGCCTCGATTTGTGCCGCGCGCCCATGGACACCCGTCGTGCCGTGGAGGCCGAGTATGCGGCGCTGCACGGCCTGACGAGCGAGGAACTGGCGACGCTGCGCGAGCTCCTGCCCTATATTTCCCGCAACGTAGAGGAGCAGCAGCGCGGCGACGGACCTCCGGATGAGAACGAGTGCTGCCGTTTCCGGTACAAGGCTGCGGAGGCGCGGTACGGTCGGATGAAGGCGCTCGTGTGCGCGTCGCTGGAGGCCCAGATGCGCCTCAAGTCGCGCGTCAGCGGGCAGCTTGTGGCCGAGACGATGCGGGAGCTTGGCCTGGGCGACGCCGACGCCGTGGATGCGATTCTGGGACAGCGATCCATCGACGAGTCGCTGCGGCGGCAGATGGTGGACGAGATGCACAGGCTGGTGTGCGAGCTGAAGCCCACGGCGGCGCTGGAGGGGGGAGCCATCCGGTGCGAGTCGGATATCGATCTTGCAATGGCGCAGGGGAAGATTTTTGCGCTGGAGCTGGAGCTGAATCGGCTCAACGACAAGGCGTTCGAGGACGACGAGCGGCTGCGCGAGTGCGAGGACGTGTTCGATCGGATGCTGAAACTCATGCCCAAGCCCGCCGCAGACGAGCCGATGGTGCATCGGCGGTTCCATCCCATGGCCACGTGCTCGGATTCCGCGTGCCAGGGCTACGCGCGGCGGCTGCGGTCCGGCCTCAGGCAGTCGGTCGCGGAGGCGTACGTCCACGACCGGAACCGGCGCATCCACGGGCACTTTCGCCAGTACGTTGAGCCGTTGGAGCGCCTGCGCCTGGAGAAGGACCGGGAGATCGGCCGCCTGCGCTTCGAGCTGGCTCGCCTGGAGCGCGCGTCGGGGCGGATGTCGGCGGATGTCAGCCTGGGCCAGCTGGACATGGCGATCGTGTGCCGAAAGCTGGAGATGGACTCGCTGGGCGCGCAGGCGCAGCGGATGCGGGAGCAGATTCAGGAGCTGGCGTGCGAGCGCGACCGGTGGCACGCGGCCGTGCAGGCGGAGCAGGGGGCTCTGCGCGAGGCCGAGGCGCGGATCGACGAGAATCGCAACGTTCACGCGCTGCTCGAGCTTCAGATACAGGCGTTTGGGGTGAAGAAGGCCGAGTTCGAGCGCCTGGCGGCGCAGGTCGAGGGCTTGAGGCGCGGCGGCGATGGCGGGGCGGGGCGGACGAAGGATGACGACGATGATGCAG
>Ga0208260_1000671_pt1 | contig 11317 bp, 6 predicted proteins | sample CryBogCBH18Aug09_FD_184619 | JGI IMG/M metagenome (GOLD analysis project Ga0208260, IMG submission 184619) | Freshwater microbial communities from Crystal Bog, Wisconsin, USA - CBH18Aug09 (SPAdes) | ecosystem: Environmental > Aquatic > Freshwater > Lake | place: Crystal Bog, Wisconsin, USA...
GTCGCGCGCAGCGGCACGGCGCTGTTCATTTCCGTTGACCCGCGCACGGTTCAACCGGAACCGAAAGCCGCCTTCCGTGCCGCGATGCAGACGGCGCTGTCCGGTGGTGCGCCCGGCGGCTGTGAACCGCTTGACTGGTTGCACACCACCACCCCCCGCGTCTGGCGCATGGGTGGTGAACGCGTTGCTTACCACTGGGAAGAGCCCGCCGGCGCCAACCCGCTGCGGGTGTGAAAATAAAAATCCCCAAGCCGTTGCCAGCTTGGGGATTTTTGATGAAAAGATTTTTCAGTCGAACGCGTGGCCGGCGCAGCACAGCACGTTTTTGACCTTGTGGCGGACGAGGTCTTTGACATGCGTCCGGGCGGGCCCCATGTATTTGCGCGGATCGAATTCCTTCGGGCTTTCCGCGAACACCTTGCGGATGCCGGCGGTCATGGCCATGCGCAGGTCGGTGTCGATGTTGACCTTCGTGCAACCCACGCGGCGGGCGATTTCGATGTCGGGTTCCGGCACGCCTTGCGCGTCGGGCATTTGGCCGCCGTATTTGTTGATCTCGTCCACGAGATACTTCGGCACGCTGGAGGCGCCGTGCAACACCAGCGGATAATCGCCGAGGTTTGCATCCATGAGCGCTTTCTTGATGGCTTTAAGGCGTTCCAGATCCAGGTGCTGTTCGCCCTTGAACTTGAAGGCGCCATGGCTGTTGCCGATGGCCACGGCGAGCGAATCGCAGCCGGTTTCCTTGACGAACTGGACGGCTTCGTCCGGGTTCGTGTAGTGGCCGCTGGTGGAGTGGGCGCCGCCCTCTTCACCTTCGTCGAACTGGGCGCCGACGAGATGGCCGAGTTCGGATTCGACGGAGCAATTATATTTGTGGGCGTATTCGACGACCTTCTTGGTGACCTCGACGTTCTTTTCCCACGGCTCGTGCGAGGCGTCGATCATGACGCTGGTAAACCCTTCGTCAATGCACTGTTTGCACAGCTCAAACGTGTCGCCGTGATCCAGGTGGACGGCGATGGGCACGTTGGACAGGCTGACGGCGGCCTCAATGAGTTTCTTGAGGTAAACCGGGTTGGCGTAGGAGCGCGCGCCCTTGGAAATCTGGAGAATCAGCGGAGCCTTTTCCTCTTCGCAGGCTTCGACAATCGCCTGGATGAGTTCCATGTTGTTGACGTTGAAAGCGCCGAGGGCGTATTTGCCTTTGAGCGCCTTGGCGAACAGGTCTTTGGTATGTGTCAGTGGCATAAATTTTTGATTATTGGTTTTCCGGCCGCAACGCCGGGTTTGTTTGCGACCCGAAAGCATAGCCGAAATTCGCCGTCGAAAGAAACCAAAAAATGCGGTCTCTGGCTTGGAACATTTTCCCGGCCCGGCGGGCGGGAATTCGGGAATTTTATTCCGCGATTTTTCAATTTTATTTTTCCCGGTGTCTGCGTTAGACTTCATTCATCAAAACCGCCACGCACATCAAATTCTGGGGTGTTCGCGGCTCGATTCCCACGCCGGGGCCGGGCACGGTGCGTTATGGTGGCAACACCACTTGCGTGGAAGTCCGTTGCGGCCGCGAGATTGTTATCCTGGATGCCGGCACGGGACTGCGCCAGCTCGGTCGGTCGTTGCTTGTGGAATTCAAACGGCGCCCGCTCAATCTTTCCCTGCTGCTCTCGCACACGCACTGGGATCATATTCAAGGGTTGCCATTTTTTGCGCCGATTTATGAAGCCCGTTGCCGGTTGCGCATCCTCGGTTGTGAGGGCGCGCGAAAAAGCATCGTCGCCGCGCTCACGGGCCAGATGGAAAGTACTTATTTTCCGGTTCCGTTTTCGAAGCTCCCCAGCAACATTGACATCGAGGAGTTGTCCGATTTCAATTTTTCCATCGGCAGCCTTCTCGTCCGCGCCCAACGCGCCAACCATCCCGGCATCACGGTGGGTTACCGGCTGTTTGCTCCGGAGGGCATCATTGTTTTTTTCCCGGACACGGAAGTGCGCGGGGGCGGCGATGACCGCGATATGCTTGATTTTATTGGCGATGCCGACGTGCTGATTTTGGATTCGCAATACGACCGCCCCGAATATAAAAGGCACAGGGGTTGGGGGCACGGTTGTGTGGATGATTCCGTGTCGCTGGCGCTCGGGGCGGGCGTGAAAAAATTGGTGCTCTTTCACCATGACCCGGATCATGATGACAAAAAAATGGATGCCCTCGTGAAACACGCCCGCCACCTTGTCGCCAGGGCCAAGAGTGGCATGAAAGTGGAAGCTGCGCGCGAAGGAATGGTGATTCAGTTGGGGGAAAAGTAATCCTCGCTTTGAGTTGGGAACCGCGCAGATTTTAAAATAAGTTTTGCCAGGACCGACTTCAAAAGTTGTCATGAGGATGATTTCAAGGCGGAATATTGATTGGAAATAATCAAGCTTACATTGTGAAAGCGGATTGGAAAAAACTGCAAAAGCTGGCGGCAAGGGAAATCGAAACCACCCTGGATGAGTTGCCAAAACCGTTGTGTGAGCAGGCCCGGAAACTGCCGGTGACGTTTGAACGGGTGCCGAACTCTGGCTTGCAAGCCGATGGCATAGAGATGGATACGCTGGGGTTATTCACCGGTTCGGAGTTTGCCGACGAGGGAGCTTCGGTGTTGCCGGCCCAGATTATTTTGTTTCTGGAAAACATCTGGGATTTTGCGGAGGACGATGAGGAAATATTTTGCGAGGAGGTTCGCACGACTTTTTTGCACGAGCTGGGGCATTTTTTTGGTCTGGACGAAAACGATTTAACGGCGCGCGGCCTTGATTAGCCCGTAAACACAGGAGATTTTCACGGTTTTACAATTGCAAAATATTTTAAAAAAAACTCTTGCATGATAATGAATGTCTGATAATCTTTATGTCCCTTCGCGGCAGTAGCCGTACGAAGGCCGGTTTAAACCGGTTGACAATGGTTGGTAGTCGTTTAAGATAAACAACCCAAGCTCGTTACTGACAGGCCGAGTTAAAAAGTAAGAAAATTCGGCGGTCAGGATTTTTGTCCCCTGAATCGGGAGCGAGCAAGCAGATTTTTGGCGGTAAAACGCCGGCTGCTCTTTGAAAATTGAATTGTGCGATTAGTAAAGAGCCCCTTTATTATCAACGAGTTAGATCGTTGGTTTTAAGGGTTTTAACCAAAAATTAGTAAAAGCTGTCTGATTTTACGATCAGACAGGAATCATCTAACGTATTTTATACGGAGAGTTTGATTCTGGCTCAGAACGAACGCTGGCGGCGTGGATAAGACATGCAAGTCGAGCGCTGATTTGAGGGTAGCAATATTCTCAAATTGGAGCGGCGCAAGGGTGCGTAACACGTGGGAATCTGCCTTGAAGTGCGGGATAACTCGTCGAAAGACGAGCTAATACCGCATGTGATCGTGAGATCAAAGTTGGGGATCGCAAGACCTGACGCTTCAAGATGAGCCCGCGGCCTATCAGCTAGTTGGTGAGGTAAAAGCTCACCAAGGCTAAGACGGGTAGCTGGTCTGAGAGGACGACCAGCCACACTGGAACTGAGACACGGTCCAGACACCTACGGGTGGCAGCAGTCGAGAATTTTTCTCAATGGGCGAAAGCCTGAAGGAGCGACGCCGCGTGGGGGATGAATGGCTTCGGCCCGTAAACCCCTGTCATTTGCGAACAAATTGACTCACCTAACACGTGTGTCATTGATTGTAGCGGAAGAGGAAGGGACGGCTAACTCTGTGCCAGCAGCCGCGGTAATACAGAGGTCCCAAGCGTTGTTCGGATTCACTGGGCGTAAAGGGTGCGTAGGCGGTTGGGTAAGTCTGACGTGAAATCTCCGGGCCTAACCCGGAAACTGCGTTGGATACTATCCGGCTAGAGGAATGGAGGGGAGACTGGAATACTTGGTGTAGCAGTGAAATGCGTAGATATCAAGTGGAACACCAGTGGCGAAGGCGAGTCTCTGGACATTTCCTGACGCTGAGGCACGAAAGCCAGGGGAGCAAACGGGATTAGATACCCCGGTAGTCCTGGCCCTAAACGGTGCACGTTTGCTGTAAGTGGAATCGACCCCACTTGTGGCGTAGTTAACACGATAAACGTGCCGCCTGGGAAGTACGGCCGCAAGGTTAAAACTCAAAGAAATTGACGGGGGCCTGCACAAGCGGTGGAGTATGTGGCTTAATTCGATGCAACGCGAAGAACCTTACCTGGCCTTGACATGCAAATAGTAGAAGGGTGAAAGCCTGACGAGGTAGCAATACCAGTTTGCACAGGTGCTGCATGGCTGTCGTCAGCTCGTGTCGTGAGATGTTGGGTTAAGTCCCGCAACGAGCGCAACCCCTGTGTCCTGTTGCCACCCCTTAACTGGGAGCACTCTGGACAGACTGCCTCGCTTCAACGAGGAGGAAGGTGGGGATGACGTCAAGTCAGTATGGCCCTTACGGCCAGGGCTGCACACGTACTACAATGCCCGGTACAAAGGGAAGCAAGACCGCAAGGTGGAGCAAATCCCCCAAAACCGGGCCCAGTTCAGATCGTTGTCTGCAACTCGACAGCGTGAAGCTGGAATCGCTAGTAATGGCGCATCAGCTACGGCGCCGTGAATACGTTCCCAGGCCTTGTACACACCGCCCGTCACATCATGAAAGCCGGTTGCACCCGAAGTCGCCCCTTAAAAGGTGCCGAAGGTATGACTGGTGATTGGGATGAAGTCGTAACAAGGTAGCCGTAGGGGAACCTGCGGCTGGATCACCTCCTTTCTAAGGAGAAACCACGGGTCTCGGTTCAAAACGAGACTTCCGAGGTCGGACAACTCGCAAGAGTTGGATAGGTTCGGAGCTAATCGCACAATTCAATTTTCAAAAAGCACTGTTCTTTGGACAATCAAGTGAATGAGATCGAACGCTGGCCAGCGGCATGAATTTACGTTCATCGCGTGGGGCTGTAGCTCAGTTGGTAGAGCGGTAGCTTTGCAAGCTATAGGTCAGGAGTTCGAATCTCCTCAGCTCCACCAGGTTTACAGGCGTGTAGCTCAGTTGGTTAGAGCATGCGCTTGATAAGCGCAGGGTCACTGGTTCAACTCCAGTCACGCCTACCACTTGATTTTTTAATAATTTACGAAGTGAGTCGGCTGGATCTAGTAGTCCGGCACGGCATTTCGGTGAGTTCTTTGACAACTACACATAGGTAGATACTAGGGCAAATAATACAATTCGCTGAGTTATCCATCGTTTATTCGATGGTATTCTTTGTGATCAAGCTACTAAGGGCTTATGGTGAATGCCTTGGTGCCAAGAGGCGATGAAGGACGTAGTAAGTTGCGATAAGCCACGGGGAGCCGCAAGCAGGCTTTGATCCGTGGATCTCCGAATGGGACAACCCAGCCAGCTTTATTGCTGGTTATCGTAGGATGAATTCATAGTCCTCCGAAGCGAAACGCGGTGAAGTGAAACATCTCAGTAACCGCAGGAAAAGAAAACGAAATGATTCCGTCAGTAGTGGCGAGCGAACGCGGAACAGGCTAAACCGGGGGGACTTGTCTTCCCGGGGTTGTGGGACCTTAATGTGATAGGCCGAGAGTTAGTTGAATCATCTGGAAAGTTGAGCCATAGACCGTGACAGCCGGGTAAACGAAAACTCAAAGTCGTCTAGAGGTATCCCAAGTAACACGGTGCACGTGAAACTCTGTGTGAATCTGTGCGGACCACCGCATAAGCCTAAATACTCCTTGGCAACCGATAGTGAACTAGTACCGCGAGGGAAAGGCGAAAAGAACCGCTGTTAGCGGAGTGAAATAGAACCTGAAACCATATGCCTACAATGTGTTGGAGCCGCGTAAGCGGTGACAGCTTGCCTTTTGCATAATGAGTCTGCGAGTTATTATCAGTGGCCAGCCTAAATCTCTTTGAGATGGAGGCGAAGGGAAACCGAGTGCGAATAGCGCGACCAGTCGCTGGTAATAGACCCGAAGCGGAGGTGATCTACTCTTGAGCAGGTTGAAGCTGCAGTAACATGCAGTGAAGGACCGAACTCGTGGATGTTGAAAAATCCTGAGATGACTTGAGAGTAGGAGCGAAAGACTAATCAAACCCCGTGATAGCTGGTTCTCTCCGAAATCGCTTGAGGGCGAGTCTTATGGAAGTACCCGGCGGAGGTAGAGCACTGAATGGCTTAGGGGCCCCACCAGGCTGCCAAAACCAATCAAACTCCGAATTCCGTCGGTCTCAGTATCATAGGAATCAGGCTGCGAGGGATAAGCTTCGTAGCCGAGAGGGCAACAGCCCAGACCATCAGCTAAGGTGCCTAAATGTGATTAAGTGGAAAGGATGTGACTTTGCTTAGACAGTGAGGATGTTGGCTTAGAGGCAGCCATCATTTAAACAGTGCGTAATAGCTGACTCATCGAGCGAGGTCGCGCCGAAAATGATTGGCGATCAAATCACATACCGAAGCTATGGATTCCAGAGGTTTTCGAATCTTTGGAGTGGTAGGAGAGCGTAATCAGTGCAGCGAAGGCGAACGGAAACGGACGCTGGAGCGCTGATTAGTGAGAATGCAGACACGAGTAGCGATAAAGCAGGTTAGAATCCTGCTCGCCGTAAACCCAAGGTTTCCTGGGCCAGGTTCGTCCTCCCAGGGTTAGCCGGGAGCTAAGATGAGGCCGTAAGGCGTAATCGATGCACATCAGGTTAAATATTCCTGAGCCCGCCGGGATTAAGGCTGCGAATGACGCATGGAAAGACATCAACTAGGCAATCGAATGCTGAGCTTAGGCTTCGGCCGAAGCGCATTGGTGGGTTTCTGTGTCTAGAAAAGTTTGCAGTTGTTTCCCCGACGGCCCGTACCGTAAACCGACACAGGTGGGTGAGTGTAAGCGCACTCAGGCGCGCGAGAGAAACCTCTCTAAGGAACTCGGCACATTAGCCTCGTAACTTCGGGAAAAGAGGTGCTCACTTCGGTGAGCCACAGTAAATTGCGTTTAGCGACTGTTTAACAAAAACACAGCTCTCTGCAAAGTTGTTAAAACAACGTATAGGGAGTGACAAGTGACCAATGCGGAAAGATTAAGAGATTTTGTTAGCCGCAAGGCGAAGCTCGGTCTTTAAGTCCCCGTGAATGTCGGCCGTAACTATAACGGTCCTAAGGTAGCGAAATTCCTTGTCGGGTAAGTTCCGACCTGCACGAATCTTGTAACGACTGAACGACTGTCTCGGAGAGGATCTCGGCGAAACTGTAATTGCGGTGAAGATGCCGCATGCCCGCAGTAGGACGGAAAGACCCTATGCACCTTTACTGTAAGCTCGTATTGTGTTCTGGTTGGCGATGCGTAGCGTAGGTGGGAGACTTTGAAGCGGGTGCCTCGGTGCCCGTGGAGTCGCAATGTGAAACACCACTCTTTGCTAATTAGGATTCTAACCCCGATCTGTGATCCAGACGGGGGACAGTGCGTGCAGGTCAGTTTGACTGGGGCGGTTTCCTCCAAAAGAGTAACGGAGGAGCGCTAAGCTTAGTTCAGCATGGTTGGCAACCATGCGTTGAGGGTATGGCTATAAACTAGGTTGACTGTAAGACCTACAAGTCGAGCAGATGCGAAAGCAGGCCCAAGTGATCCGACGGTTTAATGTGGAATTGCCGTCGCTCATCGGACAAAAGGTACGCTAGGGATAACAGGCTGATCGGTTCCAAGAGTTCATATCGACGAACCGGTTTGGCACCTCGATGTCGACTCGTCGCATCCTGGGGCTGGAGAAGGTCCCAAGGGTCCGGCTGTTCGCCGGTTAAAGCGGCACGCGAGTTGGGTTCAGAACGTCGTGAGACAGTTCGGTCCTTATCCACTGTGGGCGCAGGAAACTTGAGGGGTTCTAACCTTAGTACGAGAGGACCGGGTTAGACGCACTTCTGGTGTGGCAGTTGTTCCGTCAGGGGCATCGCTGCGTAGCCATGTGCGGAAGAGATAAGCGCTGAAAGCATCTAAGTGCCAAGCTCATCCCAAGATAATGTTTCCCGGACGCAAGTCCCTAAAGACCACGGGCAGACCACCCGTTTGATAGGCTGGGAGTGTAAGCGCCGCGAGGCGTTCAGCTGACCAGCACTAATCGGTCGTGCGGCTTGATTGCTTTTTCCTTTACCGGAAAGACAATTTCAACTCGCGAGTTGTTTAGTGCCAATAGACTCCTGTGTGTAGTTTTCAGAGAATCGCCGATTCCTTCGGAACGATCTTTATAAAATAAAATTTTGCACGTCCAAAAGCGTGCGCAATAATTTGGTGGCATTACCGCAGTGGTCCGACCCGTTCCCATTCCGAACACGGCCGTCAAACGCTGCATGGCCGATGGTAGTGGTTGTATAGCTTCCGCGAGAGTAGGTAGCCGCCAGTCTTTTAAAAACCCATTGAAGTTTCTTCAATGGGTTTTCTTCAATGGGTTTTTGCTTTGGTAAGCCCGTTTATCTTATTTCAATTTTCTCCAGCCGAGATTAGCGGCGATTTCGTTTTTTGCGTTTTCCTTGGGGATGCAGATTTTTTAGATTCCCCCGCTACGGCCATTCCGTGTAACTAGGTAAATTAAGTTCGGCTTCTTCAATGCCGGTTTCCATCAGAACAACGGTTTTTTTTTGCTCCTGCCAGCTCCTGCGCTTCGCCGCCTTACACGTCAAGTTTCCCATGACCGCTCGTCAGCGGAAAACACCAGATGAAAGGCCATTCGGTGGGGCGGGCAGATGCCGTTCTGCAAATTTTTCCAAACGTGGCCAGACCATATCCGCCGTCACGTCTTCCAGACATAGCGGTTTTGCGAAGCGGCAGTAATCGGAACAGGGCTTGTAAGGGCAGGCCTTGCCCTCGAATAGTTCCGCCGCCGGATGCATCGGCGCAAACCATTCGTGCAGGGACGGTCCATAGACGGTAAAGGTTGGCACGCCGCAGATGGCCGCCAGATGGCCGGGGCCGGAACAGTTGCCGATAAAGATTCCGGCGCGGTCAATCTCGGTGAGCAGTTCCGTGACCGTCTTCGGGCAGACCGCCGTTTCGCCGTTGCTTTGCCACCAGTTCAATTGGTTGGGGTCGCAGGCAATTTGCACGGCGATATTCTTATGCCGCAACCGGACGGCCACCTGCCGGAAATGTTCCAGCGGCCACACCCGCGCTGGCAGCCGCGCGCCGCTGTGCAGCAGCGCCAGCGACATCGTCGGACGGGGTGGGGGTATAAGTTCCTCGCGTGTCGGCAGGTCCAATCCCAGCGCCTGGCCGGCCACGCGCCAGAATTCACTGCGGTGAGCCAGCGGGCCGGGATGCGTGAGTTCCTGCGTCAGGTAGCGGGCGCTTTTCAGGCGTGGGAAACCGAGCCGCCCGTTCGCCCCGATAATTTTTAAAACCCAATGGTCGCGCGGATCCCAGCGGGCCGAAACGGCGTAATCAAAATGGTGCGCCGCCAAATGCCGTTGCCGGCGCAGCATTTCCTGCCACGGCCATTGCCACAGCTGGTATTTGGCGCGGAACGCCGTCCAGGGGGCGATGAACGGCACCACGGTCACTTCTGGCCACAAGCGCGGTGCCAGGTCCCTCGCGAACGGTTTGGCGAGCAGTGTCACCTCGAATTTTTTTGCCGCGGCGCGGAGAAATGGCGTGGCGATGACGAGATCGCCGAGACCCCAGAGTTCGAGGACGAGCAATCTGGGTTTCACGGCGGTTCAGGCGGCTTGCGGCTGCGGCAGGGGTTTGATGCGTTGCACCGCCGCCGGCTTGGCTTGCGGCCCGCGCACGCCCCAGTTTAAGGCGGCGCTCAACCCGGCGACTTTGCAATAATCGCCGATTGCATTTTGAAAGGCGCCAACGACAAATAGGAAAACAATGATTGAGACTATAGAACTGGCCAGCAGGTAGGCGTTTAGGGTTTGCAATTCAGGGTCGCCATACCGGTAGTTGCGGTAGAGCAACCACACCACCGCAGCCATTAGCCAGAGCAAGCCGATGGCGCCCCAGATGCCAAATCCGATGAGCGTGGACAGCGGGCCGCTGTGAAAATCATTCGAAAGTGCCAGGGCTTGTTTGGAGGCATCCAGCGTGGCCGAGGCGTTGGCTTGGGCTCCCCTGCCTATATATTCAAAATCCTCTTCCGAAATCGAGTAGCCCTTGCCCACCAGCAAATAATTGGGTACTTGCGGCAGGAGATCCCGCCACATTGCCAGTCGCCATTCCGAGGAGCCTTCCGCATCCATGCGCACCGCGGGATCCAGATTGACAAACGGGAGGAAAGCCAGACTGCGTTGAATGGCGGAAGGGAAATGGCTCGCAAAAGGCACCAGCAATCCTGCCATCAACGCCCCGCCCATTAAAAGTAAAAATAAAAATTTGGTTCGATGGAGCCCTTCCAAAAAAAACAAAACCAAAAGAACCAGCGCGAAGCCAATAAGAGTGCTGCGGAATCCCCCTAATAGTGAAGCTGTCATAAACAGGCAAAACGCTGCCAGCCGCCAGATTGACCCGCCCTCAATAATGCCCCGTAATCCATACCGGGCCAGCATCCAAGTAGCCGCGACCCCGCATGAGCCGGAAAGCATGCCCAAGCGCGTGACGCCCAAGGTGGCTTCGCCTGACGAAGTCGCTCCGGAAGGCGGGATCAGTAGATTAATGTATGACAGCGGCGCCGGCAAAAGTGGCCCGATGTCGCCCAGAAAAGCTAAAGTACCTGAAAAAAAGAACACGAAAATGTATAGATCCCTTTGTTTTTTGGGGATTTCCCGGCTGACGAGGGCGAAAAAAATGGCGACCCCGGCAAAACACCAAGCATATTTTTGACCGCCTCCGCCCGCCGAACCCAACTGATGAAACCCGATGCCGCCGGTTAATTCCATGGTAAAAATTATGACTCCCAGCAGGAACATTAACGGCATGGTTATGGCCGGCAGGCTGATAAAACGGCGGCGGTTGCTCAAGGTTCGTTCCACAATGGCAATGGCGAGACTCAAGAAAGTTACTGCCTGCCACAGCGGCGGACGGGCTGGCAGAAAAAACAGCACTATCGGGGAACCCAGGCCAAAGATGAGAATGGGATAGTGCCATTTGATGAAAATGGGTGATATGATCGCCGCCAGCACAAAAGCCAGAAACCCCATGGTTCCATAATCCATCGGGTTCGTCAGAATATAACCAATGAAAATTGCCAGCGGAATGCAGACCGCATACGTGATCAGCATCTTCATCGCGGCGGCGGGATTCGTCATGGCTTAAATCAATATTAGAAACAAGGCCAAAATATGCCATCCCGCATGCCTACCGCAATCCGATTCCCATACTTTCCGGAAATTTTCGGGTCGGCC
>Ga0208260_1000672_pt1 | contig 11316 bp, 2 predicted proteins | sample CryBogCBH18Aug09_FD_184619 | JGI IMG/M metagenome (GOLD analysis project Ga0208260, IMG submission 184619) | Freshwater microbial communities from Crystal Bog, Wisconsin, USA - CBH18Aug09 (SPAdes) | ecosystem: Environmental > Aquatic > Freshwater > Lake | place: Crystal Bog, Wisconsin, USA...
ATATTATATCCACTTAATAAATTCTGTACGTTTCCTAAAATTATACTATTTGTACTAATAGCAGCATACCATGGCAACCCTGTTAGGCTTGGATTCTGTATCAGAGTAGAAATGGCGGCGGTAGTCAAGGTTCTCCATATACCAGAAGGAGGTATACCACTATTTCCTACCCAAAAGTAATAATAAGTGGTTGGATTATTTTGTGCATCGTATTGTGTTATTTGTGACCAATTAAACACATCTTTTATTACCCCGGACGGTATCAATTGGTTGCCACCAAGTGTTATAACAGTTTTGCTAGCTATAGCATTTGCCCACTCTGTTGGCGGTATGCTACTCTGTACCCATTCATATACAATTACCTGTGTTCCTGGCGCTATCTGTCCCCAAGTTCTTAATCTGTATGACTCGTCACCTTGTTCATAATCAATATATCTAACTTGAGATAGATCCCACCATACCTGTCCAACCTGTGCACTACTCCATGCAAGAGTTGGATTAACTAAGTAACTACTAGTGTCACCTTTATTATATACCGCTGGATCAAAATCAGTGATATAGTTTATCTCCTGTTGCGCTTTGCCAGGGATTTTACCTTTTACTGGATCCCAATATTCCACATTTGCAATATTTTGACCTGTTGATAGATTATAAATTTCACTTGATTGTAATAAATCTGGATTTACCTGTAATGCCTGCTGCCTATATGTGATAAACTTGCCGTTTATATATTTGTATACTGTCCAAGAATTTGGAATTATACCTCCGTTATCAACATATACCAGATTTCCTTCTTGATAACCTCCTGGAGGAGGACTTGTATCTCTCTCAAATATATTTGCAAATCTCATAGGACGATATACTAAAATATTTCCACCAGATCCGGCTTGGAATGTGCTAAGAGATATGTTAAAGGTGGTTGCAGTCACGTCACTTATAATATATGTGTCATTTATTTCTGTTACCCCAGAAACATTGTTTATAACACAAATATCCCCATTAAGAAGTCCGTGAGGACCATAGGTAACTATAGTGGTTGGTGTACCGAACGACGCGCTAGTGATAGTGTATGATATTTGGCTTGCCGCAGGCGCTAATAACCAAACCATCCAAGATCCATTGTCAGTTATAAACTGCCAAACAGTGTCATATATATTCAACAGTGATGATGTTGAATTGTGTGTTAAATATAAACTTAATAAACCATCTGTATTAACAACATACCAGTTAGTTTCGCCCAATTGTGGGTAACCTGCTGTAAGTATGTCTGTTGATGGATTTGGTGCATATGTTGATCTTAGCCCAAAAATATCCGTAGTATATGATGCTGGTGGAGTTGTAAGTAATGGGTCATTTGGGACGATATCAAATACATTAGAGTATGGATTATTACTAGTGGAGCCGAAGAACCGTACCCATTGAGGATCGTAGTTTATTCCGTGCTGAGGTAATATGTATTGTAGTTCTGTATTTAAAGCTGTCGCACCATATGTTCCTATGCGTATCATCCATTCGTCGTAATAATTAAATGTGCTACCAATTGGTATCACTGTATTACTACGTAATAATGCGTTGATAGATGCCAGTGTTCCTTTTTGACGTATAAACCCTTGATAAAACTGAAATTCAACAGAGTCATCTAGTAGAAGATTTTGCAAATAGTCTCGCGGCTGATACGCAATTAAATGCCTTGCTAAATTGGAAATATTTTGATCATCGATAGACCCCAATGTAGTTGACGACGTTGCTATATTTGTCCCGCCATATAATAATTTATCATAATTTTTTGGCTCGTCTATATTGAAATATCTTGTAAAATCGCTAGCAGTTTTTTCAAAATTGTTGGTTATAGTCCAAGTATTTGATGTGAATGTTTGTCCATTTACCGTTGTGTTATTTTGTATTACTATGTAACCTGGTGCATCAATTGTACCATCCCACCCATTTGCCCTATATGTGTAAATTTTTATACGCTGTTGCTGTATATTATATAATGGTTGATAGATGACATCGCCAAAATCCGTTAAATTGTCAAAGAATACAGCGTGTTCCATTGTAGTTGTGAACAGGCGTAAACCATAAACTCCTTGATTATTGTTTGGTTGAACGGTTATACTTCCGGTTTCGCGTAACACATTAAGATTTTGAGATTGTATTGGGTTGCCTGACCTATCAACGACCGGGTATGTACCAGATATAATACCATTTACATAATTGATCATCCCCACGGGACGTGTCAACGTGGCTGACTTTGCGGCAGGACTTAGTGCAATTATAGTGCCATTATTCCATGACCCCTGTGCCCAAAGCATATATTCTTTAGCACTTTGTGCCCAGTCTGACATGGTTCCGGTATCTGTATTATATTGGTCGAATGACCAACCCTGTGAAATCAACCAACGTCCATAACTTATCAAAAAGTCATAGACCTGTTGATATGTTGTCATTACAGTATTGTACGGAATTATTTGTGTGATACCAGATAGACCTTGTTGATATTCGATGACTTTTTGATTACCGATAATCACGGTATTGCGTTGACTGGTAGTGTTGGATGGAATTATTGTGAAATTGGGGTTCACTGGATCATACCCATATATCATCCACCCGCCATCAATTTGTTCGACTACCACACCGCTGTACATATATGTGCCTGTGCTGGTGCTTCTATATAGATATATACTGATATTTTCGTTAGGTATGATTTGACTGTTATATCCCAATTGTCCAAAACTGTCTACGACAGCCCTAAAATTGGTAGAATTTACATAACCTGCCATCCGGTGTGCTAATTGTACATTACCACCGCGCAACGGGATCCCTATATAGTTTGTTACATTTAGACCTTGTGATACAACATATTCTGTAATCCAAACTTGAAATCCTGCACTAGCGAAATAACTCAAAGTTGATTCGTTTGCTACGGATGTTCCTGTTACCAGTGCATTTGGAATTTCTCTATTAATATAAAACTGATTACTAGCTCTGCGAGTATTTGTGTCTATATAAATCCATTGACTTTCTTCAGTATTTGGATATATTTCTTCGGTTCGTAGACTATCCCATGTATATTCAACAAATGCAGCAGGTTTCATCAAATACCCGGTTATTGATTCGACAAACGGATAATATTGTGAATGTATCCAGGTAGATTCAACTGGTGACCCGTCACCAAATATCCAAGGAGACTGAGCAGATTGTACGCTTGGAATTGACGATGCACAACCGGCTTGCACTGGTGGCAATAAATTGCCCTGTGCATCGACTGGTATACAATTCATAAGTCCTGGTCTCGCCCATGCAATGTGCGTTCCAGATCTTGCACCCTGACGTATTATTCCATTTTTAAGATCCTGCCACATAGCGGTGTTGCCACTTGTATATGGAGATGGACCATATTGTGATACCCACCATGCTGGTTGCTGAGAGAACCCTAGCATTTCCCAAGGACAACTGTGTGGGCGGTCAGTGTCATAAAACCAACGATAAATTCCTTGCCAATAACCAGGTATGGGATTACCTTGTAAGTCTCTCACTGATCTATAATTGTATGTAAATGGATCTTGAGAATTATATGTAGTATTTGGAGTATAATCTACTTGATTGTTTATTACCCATTTATCAAATGAGCCCATCTGTAATTGCAAATACTCTTGTGCAGTGTAATCACTGGTTCTCCATTTACCAGGAGAATACTCCGTTATATTGAACACCAAAGAAGTATCTGGGTTGGAATATTTTGCTGGCAAATTATTAAACATATTTAATTCGAATTGTAACCACGCAGATGCAATTGGATTGGTCAATTGTTCAGGATTTGTAGTACTTGTCAAATTGTGTAGTATAGTACCAAGCTGATCTCCTTGGGTATCTGTCATGATTATTCTCGCGCCATCGTGTGTTTGAATAGTTAACTGTGGTGTAGAATATGATGTATCAAAATATACTTCGGGCTGGAATGCAGGAGTAATGCCTAATCTAGTAGCGGTTGCAGGGATATATAACGGGGTCACTGATTGAACTAAGCCGTAAGATCCGGGTGCGCCACCATACCCTGTGTTAGCCCATGGAGAGAGAGGAGTTTTGCCTATATTTATTTGATTAAGTGCGGTTGAAATCCAAAGTGCGGTGTTGTATGGGTCACACACGGCAGAGTTACTATTGGCACCAAACCCTTGCTGAGACGCAATTGAAAAGAGTGCCCTCAAAAACCTATTATAAAATCTTGTGTATGAGTTTTCGGCATATTGCATAGCCTGTACTGGATCTGTGGGTGCTGTAGTGAGATTTATATTTGTAAGTGGTACAGAATTTAATAGTCCTAATTTTAACATAGGCGCTCTATGTTGCAGAATGCTAAGACCTAACCCTCGTTGCTGTGCAGTATCTCTATAATTGTTGACACCAAGTGCAGAACCTTTTATTCCAGTCTGATTTTCAATAATTTCTTGAAATTGTTGTAAAAACTGGCTACGACTTACTGTAGTAATGGGAAGATTGTTTGGGTTTGCACTAATATTTAATGGAATCTGATAATATCCAGTTATTGAATTTGGTGCAACAGAATTCCAGGAAGCTATTTCAACAATACTTCCGGGTGCCACAGGATTGATAAATGTGACGACGTTGCTTGATACTGTATAGTCTGTCCCGTTGATCAGTAACGTTTCGTTTTGATTTATATTGAGATATACAAAAATCGTAGGAAGGGTATTTTGCACCTGTACAGCAGGTGTTTGATCTATAATAAATGAAGTAGTAGTATCTGTTACTATAAATTGGTTTATAATATACTGCCTACTGTGCTGAGGGGCGGTATACCATGCATTTATATATTCTGTATTATCGCCTATACCTATTTGAGTGAATAAATACCCGTTATATTGTGTTTGTGTGCCGTTCACAACATATCCGACCGTATCAGTAGATAAATTATTGTCGAATATCCAATCACCAAATTGATCAAGTGCAAGAGATTGTCCAATATATGGATCAACCGGTTGCGTTGGGTCCGTTGCATATGAAAATACCAGACTTCCGGTGAAGTTGCTGTTAGGATACACGCTCGGATCACTCATAGAGTTTCCGTTGATATCATATAATTGAAATAGTGGAGGTGATACCCCTATTTGCTGTTGACAATTATTTGACCAAGATCCGTTACTATACAATAGATTCTGATTTTGAAAAATACCATATGCAACTGTCACTCTATCGTTTGATGATGGATCACCGTTTGGTGATAAACACCCGTATGTATCAACAGTTAATTCTATTGCACCAGATGATTGTCCGCTGACTATGAATATTTTACCAGATGCTGCCGGATGTTGATCTACCAGTCCTAAAATCCGCATCCCATCTTGTAATGGTATTCCCTGTATTTCCCAATATGATTGTCCCACAATTGTGTCCAATAAATTAGGATTAGAAGTATCAACGACCGTTACCACCCCTCTATTATTTGTTCCATAATTCCAGAGTTGAATATTTTGATCAAATTGTATTATTGGACGCGCTGCTTGTTGTTGAGATATATCTGGTATTTGGGTGTGTGATTGCTCAATAATTTGAACATGAAACCACCGATTCCCTGTGCTCCATTGATTCCCGTCTTGACTTCCGCGTTCTATAGTAATATATAAAGGTTGTGTCTCGGGTGCCCCATCCCATCCGAGGAGATTCCAACCATCGGCATCCCAACTTCGTGTGCTATTATCTGTTATATTAATAAACTGTATAGACCTTCCAACATTTTCTATAATTAATTCTTCGCCATTGAGAGCGGTCGTCAGATCATTTGTTGGTATTATTTTTAATCCAGTAGAGAATACAAGTGGTGATTCTTCTGTAAAAATGACTCTAGTGTTTGATGCAGTATATAATGCGGAACCGACATAAGAATATGATACGTTACCGACTGCTGTGTTGTTTAGGTCTGTTGTATTATAAAGAATTATACCGTCCGGACCATTTGGCAACCAGTAATAATTTGTATAATTTACAAACATGTCTAGTTCTATTGGTGGACTCCAAGAATAATATTCTTGACTAAACAGTCTACTGTGATTATGTGTTATCGCACCCTGGAAATTGAGTTGACCTATCAAATCTTCATAGAACATTGTATTTGTGAGTTCTGGATTTTGATATGGTGAACTTACAATCGTTGGATCTAATTGGTAGTTACTTCGATTAGCATCTGATTCGGGTATATAAAAATCTGTAGTAGAATTATACCATGCGGGTATATTCCCAATATAACCGTCAAGAAATTCTACGCTTTCTGGCTGAAATAAGTGATTAACTGTTGCGTTAAAAACTTTTTTTAACGAATCAGTTTGTAGATAGCTTGGAAGAAGATTTATTGGGTATCTTTTGATGTATGTGGTATTAGTATTGTTAGCCATTGTTATTTGCTATCCCTAAAACAGAATCTGTGAGACTCTGTACTATTTGAACATTGTTTACTGTTGCGCAACTAATTGGTATTTGGTCTGGACCTACTTCGATTTCGAATAGATTTCCAAAAACTGCCTGTGCACTAATTGGCTTCATTACTATCGTCCCTACGATAGTTGCCAGATTTTGATGTATATATGCAGCCATTTCAGTAAAGAAGAAATTATCTCCAAAATCCCAATTTACCAGTGTAAAATATTGATTTATAGTTTGGATTACTAAACTTTGGATTTGATTATTAGTGTATGTTGTTCCTGGAACTGGTACGACAATGAAATTTGCTTGTAATTCTGGTGCAGCCTGTGAACCAAACAAAAGTAAATATGTCACTGGGTGCCAAACCATCTGGTCTGTCATCATTGCATATTGATCTAAATTACCAAATGTTGATGCTAATTGTGCACTAGTTTCTGGAACAGGTATAGTCGATAAACTACCACTTGTTGCTATCCAATTTCTTAATTGCCGATCATATGATGATGTTAACACATACATATCAATAACATTTGTCACGGCTGGATTTATGCGCTGATCTGTGGGGGCATAGTGGACCCACAAGAATGATAAATTATTACGTCCTATACGAACTTTATAATTTGATGTCACGTTTACCAAACTTCCAATAACTTCTGTTGAAATACTTTGATATTGATACATAGTAGCTTGATTTATTACATATACAATTTTGCCGGGAATCCAATAAGGATTTATAATAACTTTGCCCTGTGTTGTTATTGTAATTGATGGTATTAAACTGACATCTTGAAATATCTGTGTTAATGGTATTTCTATAGGTTCCCAATATTGGTATCCATTCGAACTTGTGATATTTTGCCAGAATAATAATAGCTCCGGACTATTATTAGGGTTAACAACTGCGTTGTATTCGTTTGGGTTGTCTGGAACGCCATAATTATTATTTTGCCACATAGTTACTCGAATACTAGATGGGTCTGCATATCCATCTGGGTCTATTTGTTGGCCGATAATTTGCCACAGATAATCTTGATTAAGTGATGGTTGAGGATAAAATCCTACGATTATATCAGAACCCGCAGAATTTGTTGGATTACTCAAAGTAATACTATTACCAGACACTGCGGAAACATATGTATTTGCCGGGATAACGGCACCAATCACTATCTGACCAGTTATTATACCTGTTGGGTTATTTACAACTATAGTGTAGTTATTTGCAGATACTGTAGATACATGTGTTTGATAAGAAACTGTTTGAGAATTGGGGTTTGTGCTCAATATATTGATATAGTCATACTCAGCCGATCCAGTATTTGGATTATAAGATTTTTCAAAATTATCAAAGTAAAATTGGTTTTGATTGGCACTTTCAAAAATGTAACGCATGGCTCTAGTGTTCACTGTCCACCCAGACCCATTCCAGGTTACTAAAATTAACCAGCTATTATCTTTGTTTGTATTGGTTTTATTACCTGCAAATGCCATACTGAATGTTGTGGCGGGATTTAGATCTGATGTAGGTATTACAACCCAATAATCTAGGGTTCCCTGGGAATTTAAAATTCCCTGCTGTGCATATCTGATACCAAATGTTGTTTGTTGTGCCATTGCAGCCGATATTGCTGTAACAGATGATGTTGTCAGTGTGGTATTAAATGTTGGTATAATTGATACCGGTGTGTCGGATGCCGCTAATGGTAAACTTAGCGTTATGGCGCCTGGACCGGCGTTTGGTCCAACGGTAACCCCGTTTACGGAACCGGTTAAATTGATTCCTGTTCCATTGCCGGTAACACCGACTACGGAAACTATCGTGCCGCTAGCAAATTGTATTATTGCGCCTTGTGATATATACTGAAGAAAACTATTAGTCGGTGCATAAGATCCGACTTGTAGTGCGACGGATCCGGTAAAAATTGCACCTGTACAACTTTTTGTACTACTAGTGATGGTATTCCAGGTATAACCGGATGGTATAGTTATAGTAGGATAATTATAATAATAAAAATCTTTCAGTTCCGTTGCAGAAATTTGTTGACCTAAACTGCCATTTATTAACGGTTGTATTTTAGTGTTAACGGTGACTGATAGATTTATACCGGGTGAATTTTGAATAATATCTGTGTTAAGATCTCTTTCGCTATAAAATATACCATCTGTGCAGACAATATTAAGATTATTATAACTTCCTGTAGGATCATTAATATCTAGATAACGACTCTGTCCGCTGTAAAATCTATTTATGGCTTTAACTTTGAGTGCCGCTGGATTTGATAATGGGAACAGATTGTAATCTTCACCATTGACCATGCGGTCTTGGGTATAATATGTCTGTGGAGCATTTAACGCGATCTGTTGATTGGTTTCACCAGATTGTGCGTTTATTACCGTATATTGTAGATTTGTGGTGAATGCTACATTCCATATATTATTAAGATTATCAGCATAACTAAACGCAAATGTTTGATTTGTAATATCTGACGGTGCGATTTGATATGAGGTATTGACACTAACTCTATACCATACACGCAGTATACCAATTGGAACATTTCCGAATGTGCCGTCGGCAAATCTCAAACTTATTTGATCACTTCCTGATACATTTCTGCTTATAACACTAAAGATATTTCTAACATTATTGGAAAGGCTGTTATAGATAATATTAAATCCTACAACGGCTGGAACCTGAGTCCATTGTGTTGTTACCAATCCGGTGCTGTCTATATTTTGTACCCATATGTCTGTTTGGTTAACATTACTTGCACTAACGTCAATTATTCTATTAGCAATTGGTTGATTACATGCATAATCCTGATATTGCATATTTCCTTGCTTAAAATAGAAAAAGAACCCTGTATTCGGACTTGAAAACCCGTTGCCATCATTTTGATAAATTATATTCCAGCTATTCAGCGGATTTGGATTTATTTCAAAAAACCCGCCAGCATTCAATAGGTTATATTCTTTACCTGTATTGAACCCTGCGTTTGCTAATTCAAAATTCAGAGTATTGCCGCTCACATTTGCCGTGAATGGAATAACACTTGTAGGTATAGATGTATTATTCATTTCATATAATTGTGTTTGAATACCATTAACATTGCCAGATTGTGATGGATTGCCAAAAGTGTTTGTGCTATTCAATGTGGCATTTAATACTAAAATAAATTGTTCGTACCAATTTGGATTGTTTAAATCATTCCAATTAATTTGTACATTTTGTAGATTATTTCCGTCCGCATCAATAACTGGTTGATCAGTTATGATGCTTGTAATTTGTAATAGACCGCTTGCGGGCAATGCACGCTGTGGTTGATAGCTAAGCATGCGGGCTAATCTAAAAATACTGTCTCTTCTGGTAGCAGTTTCTAAAAAGTTCTCTCGTGTATTAAGATCCATTCTAAATGCTAGACTTTGTCCTAGATATGCTAGAAGATCAATCAACGCAACAAATTCGCTACTTTCAATCCAGTCATTGAAATCTTCTGGATAGTTCAACCGTATATAATTGATCATTGCCGTACGAATTGTTGGGAAATCGTATGCATTAAAATTGACCTGTGTGAAGGCTGTATATATTACTTGCCAATCTTGTGCAGCAAATAATTGGCTTTGTCTTACCTGTTGTGTGGTGGCCATAAAATTATCCTGTCTGTGCCATAGCGGCGCTTCTATTGTCAAAATTTATCTGAAATGTGCCAATGGCATTCCATGGTATATAATAGAGTTGCATTTCGATACTTACCCCAAACTGCTGCTGTGCGACGTTTATAGACTGTAATTGCACCCTTGGATCATTGTTGATAACTTGTTGTGCTTCATATATGATGAGATCTCTTACTTGGTCAATCGGTTCAAATAGATATTCCCACCCGCCAAACCCATATCCGGGCATCATCACTCGCTCATTCTTTTTTGTATTAAAATTATTTAGCAAGTCTTGATTTACTAATTGTAAGTCAGCCAACTGTATACTGCCAAAGGTGTTGACAGTTGTGTAACCGACAAAAAGATTCTTACTTGTTAATGATGCCATGTAAGTATTTATAATTCTTACGCCAAGAAAACCGCGTGTTCTTTAGACGCGCGGATGAATTGGAGATATTACCCCAATTATATACAATCTTAACAATTAAGTCGAAATATATTATAAATATACATATGACTATGGTCACATATAAGTATCGTATCTATCCAAGAACCAAACAAGAAGAAACCTTGAATGGTTGGCTAGGTCAATTGCGATTTGTATGGAATAATTTATTGGCTGCAAATAATGCACAATATGCAGCAACAAAAACATTTGCATTTAAGAATGAGATGTCAGCCAGACTTCCACAACTGAAAAAATATCATGAGTGGATTGATGCACCTGCTATTTCATTGCAAAACAAAGTACGTGATCTAGATCAAGCGATGAAAAATTGCTTCAAATATGGGTGTGGATATCCAAAATTCAAATCAAAACACCGTGATAACTCAGGTATTGAAATATCACAGGTCGTTAGCAAAGAAAAAATTACTGGAAAAATACTCTACAAAAATATTAAATGGACCAAACAAGCAATTACTATACCAAAATTAGGCGATGTCAATTGGGTATATCACAGACGTATTACAGGTAGATTATTATCAATTACCATCAAACGAGATGTAGATCAATGGTATATTTCGTGTTTGGCAAAACAGACCAAAAAGAAAACCAGAACTGCATTTGATAGCACTGAATGTATTGGGTTAGATTTAGGATTGAAAGATTTCTTTGTTAGTTCAGATGGTGAAGTAGCGCCTACTTCAAAAATATATAGAAATAAACAAGATAAATTAAAACAAAGACAACGTAGATTATCTAGAAAACAAAAAGGAAGTGCAAAT
>Ga0208260_1000675_pt1 | contig 11304 bp, 8 predicted proteins | sample CryBogCBH18Aug09_FD_184619 | JGI IMG/M metagenome (GOLD analysis project Ga0208260, IMG submission 184619) | Freshwater microbial communities from Crystal Bog, Wisconsin, USA - CBH18Aug09 (SPAdes) | ecosystem: Environmental > Aquatic > Freshwater > Lake | place: Crystal Bog, Wisconsin, USA...
GTGATAAATGTATATCTAACATACCTAACCACCAAGGAAACGTTGTAGGTTTGGATTCATCGTAGTAAGCACGTATTTTCTCATAACAGGTATCTTTATAACCACGCTCTTTCCACACCTCGCAAACGGTCATACCGTATTCAGCTAAAGCATTTTCGTACCCGCGCCACATTTCACGGCAAGGATGGTTTTTCCAACCTTTTGTAGGGGTAGTCCCGAGCATAGATTTAAGTAAAATTAAAACCTCAACTCTTTGTTTCCCCAAGCGTTTCATATCTAGGGATTTAGCTGATTCTCGGAAGTTTGCGAAAGGGACAAAGGTCTGCATATTTACTCGTTGGTTACCTAAATATATATTATATGGACAGAAAAGGAAGAATCTACGGTATTTTTGATTTGTTAAATAATAAAATTGTTTATGTCGGTAAAACAGTTAATATAGAAGATTACACACCTCACGGCAAGCATATACTAATGCTTTTTTATAGATACCCTGAAAGATATGTATACAAAGTTATTGAAGAAAATGTTGATGAAACTCTTTTAGATGAAAAAGAGCGGTTCTATATAAAACAATATGATACATACAACGATAAAAGCTGTTTTAATTTTACTGAAGGAGGTGGAGGTGGCGATACTTTCAGCAAGCTTCCTGAACATAAAAAAATAGAATGTTTAGAAAAACGTATTAAGAGTAACAAAATTACGAAAAGCACAGAAGAGTACAAGCAAAAAATGTTACCAGTATGGGAAGAAATAGGAAAAAATAGTAAAAAATGCTTGACTGGTCGTAAGCTATCTAAAGAACATAAACAGAAAATATCTGCAGGTGTAAGGAAAGTAATGCAAGATCCAGAAATGTATAAAAAAATCGCACATCCGGGTATACCTAAGTCTCCTCGTACTGAAGAGCATAAAAATAATATTTCTAAAGCAGTAAAAGGTAAACCAAAAAGTGAAATTCACAAACAAAAAATTCGTGAAATATCAGCAGGTAAAAGGAAGATAACAAACGGCGTAAAAAGATCTTGGTTGTTTGCTAATCAAGTTATGCCTGAGGGATGGAGATATTTAACTAACTAGTAAGTGCTCCTATTTGCGTCCTTCTATTACTTGTTTATCCCATACTTCTCTAATATAGGCAACATATTTGTGTAAAAAGTTTTTAGCATCTTCTAATGTATCTAATTGATGATAGCCTTCAGGTGGCAAGTCAGCGCCAGGCATACTTAAATCAGCCATAGCACCAATCATTGGCTTGAATTTACCATTATCAAGTTGACGTATGACAAGATAGCAGCAACGATAGTCCCATCGTTCCCAAATACCGCATTGTAAGTCTTTCCACTTAGATGCGGCTTGTCTACGTAAGAATGCTTTATTCATAGTACCTATTATGGTACTTTATTAGACTAGTGCAAGCTTTAAGCTGAAGCTGAACCAAACGCTACTTTATTACCACGGAAATTCGTGATAATCCAGTTAACGCTGGCAGAAGCAGACAAACTACGTAAAGCAGGTAAATTAGGTAGTACCTCTTTACCTTGACTCACGAAGTCTTTTGCATCTGCAACAAGGTAATATATACCTGTTGTAATATCAGCACCGTCATTATAAAGAGCTTTTTGCTCTACAGCAGTTAGCTCGTTAACATTACCAATTATGGTTATTTGCATATTTCTATATTAAATAAAATCTCTATATTCTGTATTATCGTATACTTTTTTAGGAGGTCCACTGAAAAATATCGCATCAGGATTATTTATGTGCAACCACTCTCTAAAACTACGTGGAAAATCAGCTGCAAACAATTTAACTGTTTTAATATCTATTGTTACGTCTTTTTCAATACAGAGTAAGGCTCTTACTGCATCTTGTTGGAAAGATGCCAGATTGCATTCAAATGCAATATCAAGAAAATTAACCGTCATAGTAGAAAAAAAAGAGGCATAGTATATATTAGAAATACTATGCCTCTTTGCGATTACATATTATCGTGTCTGACGAATCTTTGCCCAACGACCTTTTGAGTCGCGAACATTGTAAAAACGAGGTTGTAAAACAACTTGACTCGAACGATTAATAAAACCAAGCACGTTGTACTTAGTTGGATTAAAACGACGAGTTACTGCATTCATACGTTGCTCAACACTCTCGTCACCAAGAGTGCGGGTATAGATATCTTTAACGATAATATTTTCACTAATTGTTGTAGCGTTCATATTTAATTTCTCCAATAGTATAACATAGTTTTTTAAAAGTTCTACTAGATATATTAAGATTTGTTATAAATAATTGTATAATCCAAAATAACACTTTTTAATGACTAAAATATGAACAAATATATTGCCGCTTTAGGCATCGTCGATGAATTCCTCGGGGAGGAAATTCCACTAAAAGAAATAAGTGTTACAGCAAAAGATCATTATGAAGCACATAAGACTGCTTTGTACAAATGCAATTTAGGCAATAAGGAAACTGTCTTTAAAATTAAAGAAGCTTCTACCGGTATTGTAAGGTTTGATTATAAGACCGGTTTTAGTGCTTAACCGTGGAAGTAGACCTGTACGTTCTTATCACCGTCTACGTATATATTAAACTTAGCGCCTGAAGAGGTGCTACCTTGAACAGTGCCCTCTCCTACTGTATTGAGTGGAGACTCTCCAGCTGCAGTATAGCGGCCTGGATCAAATATACCAGCACCAGAAACAATAATTGGTGAATCGTGAGATTGACCTGGACCGTAATTAGCTACTGTGTTGATACCAACCCCGTGCATTACTCTTACTGTACCTGCCTTAAACACCCCGCCACCAGTTACGTAGCCAGTACCCTTTGATACAGATCCTGTTGAAGTTGAGATCGTGTAGTAAGGTGTAGCAGGTTTTGGATAAAGCGTTCTACCCATACTTAATACTACTTCAGTTTCACCTGGATCGGTTAAACGAGAAGCAGAAAGGGTAATAACATCAGTTGGGAATTGAGGTGTAAAGTTTACAATTGGGTTTTCTGTGGTTTGTACACCAGATAGGGACCAGGCGTGGCGAATATATGGATCAATACCAATATCTAACCAACCACCTATCGTATTATTAGCTACAGTAGCATAAGGCATTGTACCGTATGTGCTTAATAACGACATTTGAGTTGTTCTATAAGTTTCTGAACTGTATAGGTTATTGGTAAAGTTAGCATTATACAGATAACCTCCGTGTTGTACACTAGCCACAATTGAAGGGTGGCTGTAAGCTGTACTTGTTGTTGTACCTAAAGATAACGAAACATCGATAGTACCTGCAAATGTACCTGGGTAACCGTCTGCCCCAACCGAGCTACTATCTGTAACAAGGTACGCGCTTAATGGTATAGCGATATTAGCTGAAACTGAAGTTTGTAATACTGAAAGCGGTACGCTGTTTTGACTTATCGTAATAGTTACTAGGTTGTTAAATGACCAAGGTGTAGCACCATACGTTTCTTTTAACGTTAGCATTAGCACACTCTGCTCTGTAGCATTAATAATACTGAGATTTGCAGTGTAGTCGTTACCGTAACGAGTAGTTAACCATTCTGTAGATTCAAGTAACGGATCAGTAATGGTTGTCGGGAAGTAATTACTATAGAGATTACCAATGAACTGAGCTGATGCAAAAGCAAATAATGTACCAAGAGATACACCGAGATAAGCTGGGTTAGATACGACTGAACCTACATTATCGGTTGCACTTAAGGTGTAGTAACCGATTGAACTTAATTCAGGTATAAATGTATAGTCCGTAGCAGAAGCACCGACAATAGCTGTATTTTCAAATAACCATTGATAGCTTAAGGCGTCTTGACCAGCTGCAGAGGAAACAGCAGCATAAATCGTAACCGGCTCACCTGCAATAATGTTTTGACTTGAAGGTTGAGTGGTTATTACTGGTAAAGGCTGGAAGTACTGGTTGACTACGTATGGTGTAGCAGCAGTTACTAGACCTAATTTATTAATTTGAGAGTTTGGTAAAGTTACAGTTACTTCAGGCTTGATAGCACTTAATATAGTTGTCTGTATATTGTAGATACTAGCTAGTACTCTATTAATAACAGCAGAACTTACTATCTCATTACTATATACAAAGTTAGAGTCAGTAGTACCAAGTGAATTAATTAACTGATCGTTGTAACCTGAAACCTTACCGAATACTGCTTGACCGAAATTAACTAGATTATTAGTGTAGTCTACTGTTTCAGTGTACTTACCGTTAATGTTCTTTGCAAGCACTTCGTGATTGAAGATCATTTGACCGATGGCCTTATTATACACCCAGTCCTGTATAAGTTCGTTTTCTTGAATCTTATAAGATGATAAAGGAGTGTAGTAACTGTTAACAGTATCAGTGTTAATTAAGTCAGCTGTAGTTGGTATATCAATAAACTTAAACAGTCTCGATTTTGTAGCTATATAAAGATAAAATCTATCATCAATAAACGCATTAACAATATCTTCATTCAATAGTAACGGTGAACTACTTGGTCCGTTGAATCTATTAATGAATAGTCCAGTTACTGTGTACTTGTAAATAAAGTCACTTGTAATAATGTAGTAGAACGTACCTGTAGGATCTACTAATATTTTAAGTATGCTTGCTGTAGAAGGTATTTGAGGTGTAGTAAAGCGGTTGGTTAAACTGCCGTTATTATCAAATACAAACACTGTAAATGGAGATGGGAAAGAATCTGCATTAGGTACTACTGTACTTGAACTTGGTTGAGAGTTACCATCTGCACCTAGAGCTACTACTGAGAATGATGTATAATTGGTACCAGAATGGAACACATATTGGGTTAATCTTGGTGGGTTAGGTGTTTGCTTCCAATTATAAATTGAATCATAAACTGAAGTTGTTAATGCTGGTATTTCCTGTGAAATTACTGGGTTAAGCGCGGTACCTATTAAAACGTAGTTGCTGCTACTCTCAGGTTTACCGTAAACCGCGAAATTAGCTGTAGCATCACGGTACACGCTAGCTAACCGATAACCATCGTGGTTCCAAGTAACTTTATACTGGGTTTCACCACTACTAATAGGAGCCGTTACAACTGAAGTAATTGCAGGTGCATTTGGCGCTTTAATTTTACCTACCATATACACATTACCTGTATTAGCATCAATATCAAACGGACTTACATTATAAGCACTTAAAGACTGATCTGTAATTTCAGTAATATAAGTTAATGCAGAGTTGTAAACCTTAATACGGTTATTTTTCTTATCCCCTACATAAACTTTATTGTTAAACGTCTTTATAGCAGTAGGTATATCAGCTATTGTCGCACCAGAACCAAATGCGTATTCATCGTCAGGGTTTTGACTTGCTAAACCACCTATTTGATTAACTAAGGTTAAAGAACCATCTCCGTAGTTAACATTATACCTATAAACACTTACAGGGTTAATAGAATCTACGTTTTGTGGGTTTGTTTCTGAAGCAAGTAAGTACAGGTTCGTACCGCTTACATCTACTGAGTAAGCCTTAAAGTTGATTGAACCAGGTATAATAGAACTTAATACAGAGACCTTAGTGTTGTAGAAATCATTCTTTCTTACTTCTAAAATACTGTGAGCACTTAAAGAGGTATAGATAATGTAGTTATAGTAATTAGGGGCTGTAAATGGGGTTTTAAATGACTTGAACTCTACAATTGAACCCGGTGTAATACCATAATTGTAGGTACCCCATATTGGATAAGCTCCGTAATACGTATCTGAACCTGAAATAAATGTGTTCCAGGTTGGGTAACCAATTAAATCGTACAACCACTCTATATATTCTGGGAAAGGTGTCTTTCTTATAGTACTTGCTATTGTTCTTAAATAATTGTAGTTAGATTCAAGTTTACCTAATGCTGCATTGATATTATCTGCAACTACCCATTCGTTAGAACCGATTTCTACCTGCTCTTTACTATAAGGTAAGGTTAAGTTGTTGTTTAACGATTTAGAATAGTCTTCAAGACTGATTTCAGGGAAAGTATCTTGTATATAAAAACGTGCACTTAAAGAATAAGATGCAACAAAGTTATTACTGTTAATATTAGTATTGTTATACGCGGAAACTGTTACTGTGTATGGGGTATCGCTTGCGTTAGTATAAGAATGCGTAAAATAGAACGCATCTGTAGGTATTGGGTTTGGATAATTGTTTACAATTCCATCTCCCCAGTTAATTGAGAACGCAGCATAACCTGTAGGTGCATTTAAGTAAGGTGGTACGGTTTGTACCCAAACTGGCTGGTTAGTTAACGCAAAAGTATATGGCGTGTATAACTTTAAAGGTGTAATGTCCTGAATTAATGAACTTGCTACATCAAAAGAAATTATTAAGTCTTTTGCATTATAACCATAAGGTGTGTTTAATGTGCTAGTAGATATCTCAGCAAAACCAACTTCAGTCGGATCTACATTAGTACTATTAGCTGGTAATAGTACCCCATAATCAGGATTCTGAAAACCTTGATTAGCTAATCTGTATATAAAGTTATTATTTGCTGCTCCTATCGGTACCATAGTACCGTTAGTTAATTCAGTTGTTTCAAATAAACTTACATCTCTAATATATGTACCTGTAGAGTAACCACCAGCATATAATGCCATACCGTTACCAATAGGATAGTTACCTGCATTAGGGCCAAACACTATAGCACGGCTTGAACCTTGTAAAATACGAGCAGTACCGGTTGCGCTTAATGTAACGGTTGGAATCCACCCTGTACCGTTATTATCGGTCTGCACTAAACAGGTTACAACAGTTGTATTAGACGGACACTTATAATATAGTGTCATACTCTTTTCTGTACCTGTACCTAAAGAATAACCATAAGCTAATTGGTTATTATTAGAATCATATAAACCAATTGTAGTGCCTTTAGGTATTACATTATTGTTATACTCTTTTACATTAGCTATAATGTAAGAATTTGTAGAGTTTATGAATTCAGCGCCGAGATCGTGAAAATTGTTAGTACCAGGGGCAATATATGATATGCCTCTTATATATTTCGGTACTTTATTGTCTGCAGTAGGAGAAGGTACATCTCCAGGCGTGCTTGGTGGGGTCCAAGGTGTAGGGGCTGCTGCTTTTACCGAAAATGTATATGTAATGCTACCAGTATTGCCAAGGGAGTCAGTAGCTTCAACTGTAAATGTATAAGTTCCTACTACAGTAGGTGTACCAGCTAAGTGGCCACTTTGAGAAAGCGTAATACCTGGAGGTAAAAGATATTGACTAGATACATTAGAATTATCGAAGTTAGCTATAACAGTAACTCCGTTTGGTGGCATATAAAAATCTATCTGTAAGCCGTTTTGTTCAAAAGTAGGGGTATCTGAAGTGAATGGCGTACCATCCGCATTAATAATTGTCCAACCCTTAAACGTGTGACCGGTATTAGGAGTAGCAACTAATAGTACGGGGTCTCCTGCAAAGAAACCGCCTGCCTGTTTTGGTGCATAACCTGATTTGTAATTAACTGTGCCTGCAGTATTAGGTGCAGTTACAATATTAACAAAATATACATTTGTACCGTTAACCGAGGTAACTAAATTGCTACTATTTACAGCAAACGTGTAAGGCCCTGTACCGCCTGTAGCGGTTATGGTTTGATTATAAGCTACAGTTAATTGGCCGTCAGGTATATTGGTAGGTGTTAAAGTTAGTTTAGTTGTAGGTGTTGCAACTGAAGCTACACTAGGGTCAATCGATAACTGTATTCTTGAACTACTATTAGGAATATAAGAATATGTAACAGTACTTTTATACCCGTTTTTGCCGGTATAACTAAAAGAAATAGGATTATCTGTAGTAGTAGCCATTATGGTAGTGCTGAAAAATTCGAAACAGGGTTACCTGGAGGCGGTAATACACCTGTACTTGGAGGGGTTACCGGGGTACTAGTAGTAGTGCCTGTTTGCTGCTGCATACCTGGTGCAATTGTAGCTAATGCTTCAAGACAGTCATCTCTTTGAGCAGGGGATAAATCCGGACTAGCTTTTACAAAAGCTACAATATTATTGTAAGCATCGGTATAGTTATATTGTACTTGAGAGTCGAATGTTACTGTCATATTATTGCCAGATTATTTGGTTTAATTGAGTGTAAACAGGTGTTGTTTTACTTAATGAAGCTATTATGTTTTTCTCTATAATACTGCGTATTCCTGGATCAGTTATATTAGAGTTCTTTATCTTTATGTTGAATTTAGCGGATTTTGCACCGGGTAAACGATGTAAGAAGAACCGTTCAACCTGTTCTATATAGTAACGGGTACCTGCAGGAGCGGCCCAGGTTAAATCTGAAAAACTATTCAATAAAAAGCGCTTTTGTACAGCAACTATATCAGCTCTTTGTAGTGCTTGATTGTAGAAACGTACATCAGCTATATAACCGTTGAAACTATAAGGGTCTGTAGTTTGATTAGTAAATTGAGATAGCGTTTGATTTTTAAAACTTGTTGTACCAATAACCAAGTTAGGATTATTACGAGAGTTGTACACTCTGTATATACCATTACTTAAATTACCTATTGATGTACTTGCAACAAGATCCCCATCTACATATAAATTGAGTTTATTATAAGGATCTACTGTAATTGCAAAATGATGCCAACCAGGTGTTAATGTGGATGCGTTAAAATCTAAAGTACTGACTTTTCTATCTGCATTTAACGTAGAAACGTTTTCAACTAAAGCTTTAACTATTAAATCGCTTGGGTTACTATCGGCATAGTAGTAGTATTTGCGTTGATAGTCATAACCGGTAGCATCTCCTAAAGTCTGTAATAATAAAGCAGTTGTACTTAATGTATAGTACGTAGTAGTCGTTAATACATTACTTGTAACTACAGAACCGTCTACAGGATTAATTTTATATAATATTTGATTCTTGCCATCTAGTAATAAACCATAATAATTTGTACTACCGCCATTTAATTCAGCAACAAAGTTAAGAGTTCTAGTTGCACCAAATAATTGATTACCCGGTAAGTTAACATCCCATACAACTCTACCGTAATTGTCTAATTTGCTTAAGTTGTTACCAGAGTACAGTACCCATATATTGTCTAAATGATCACAGACAATGGATTCAGCTTGACGAGCAGATAATACAGCATTTACTGTACTTGTATTAATGCCTCTTACAATGGTGTCTCCATCTAAGGCCCAGACAACGTTATTACTATCAACTACCGTACCGGTACCTTTACCATCGTGAGTGTTTATGTAATAATTGATCTGGTTGTTTAAATCAACATAGTACGTCGATACATTGTTTTGAGAGCCACTATTAGTAGTATTAGGATCTAGTATCCCTGTTGTTAGGTATTTGCGCCAGTCAATAGTAGTACCTACTTTGAAGAATATAAGAAGCTTACGAACGCCACCTTCAAGTATTAAATTAGCACCAATAACAGTAGCATTAGATACCCCACTATCTTGAACAGCATTAAATTCAGATACTAATGCACCGTCTTGATCGTATTCGTGTACAATTCGGTTACCGTCAATAATAAAATAACTTTCATCATAGTTACTCTTTACAATATAACTATTACCAGCCTGTATAGCTGGAGCATTAGGTGTATTGCTACTTAAGCTTACCAAGTTAGTATTAAACGTACGAATCTTATCCCCGATTATAGTAACAAATGGTGTTAATAAAGGATTGTTCTTAAATAAACCGATACCACCATTATAGTAGTTGCCTAAAATTTGTTCTCCTTGTATATTTAACCAATTTGTACTGTAAGCTTGAAACGCTATTGTAAACCCTGGTGTGTAAAAATCGTCATTGGTTAAGCTCAAAGTGGCATAACTTACTGCAGTGTTTAACGCAGGATCTCTAGTACCAGGAAATGTTTGTACTGAGTTAGAACTTAAACTGTAAACATCGCCAGTGGTTAAACCGTTGGCAGCATCAATTAACGGACTAGTCCAGTTTTCTACATAATGTGTTAAAGAGCCGGAAAGAGTATCAACAACGAGCATATTGTCGTTATCACCAATTTTGTGATACACATATAAGGACTCAGGGCTAAATACCTGTGTTGAAGGTACGTCCCAAATTAAGTTAGGATAATTGTTATTACTTGGTCCTGCTCCTGTAGAAGTTAGTACTTGAGTGAGATCAACAGCTGATGGTGCAAAATAACGATCCATCCATACTGGTTCAGATCCTATATCTGATGCAGATAACCAAGAACAGAAAAATACACCTGTTTGGTTACCGTTATAGTTGCCCCAAGGGCTGTACTTTCTATAGTCTGCTTTTTTAACAAATATACGATCGGATCTCCAAGGCGAAGAGCCTGGTTGTGCACCTGATTTAGCTAAAGTACTACCTGATAATGGTACGTTAACTGCACTTACAGGATAATGAAAGTATGTGTCGGTATCTTTTTTGAACGATTCAACTACTTCATTACCAAGATAACTTAAATAAATTTTTTCTGATCCTGCTTCCGTGTTTAACCCAGTATGCAATTTATTATACAATCTTGAACAAGCAGATAAAGCAGGAGTTTGTATGTGCTCTGGAGAATAATAATTTTTAAGCGGTGTTATACTATAATCGAGAGTGTTTTGTACCGGATCTACAGTAACGTAAGGTGTAGTTATTAAATAATTAAAGTTGAGCGGGTTAGTTGCTTTGTCTACCTTTATACTGTTAGGAGTCTTTACATATTTTACATTACTTGATGTGCCTACTTCTCCATACTCTGCATAACTAAAACGGCCTACATTGATAATATTAAAATTGCGATCAAATGAGCTAAAATTACCTATAGATAATGTACCAGAATTATTATAAACAATGAGTCCTTGATCTCTTGTAAAGAGGGACATTACCTTTTCATATAAACTATAATAAAAGCTTTGATTTTGTAGTTGCTTAGGAGAAGAACTTAATAATAATGTACCAGTACTGTCTTTACATATATTATTATTGTTGTAAGAAATAAAAACTATATTATTAGTAGTATCAAAATTTAACCCCCATACTGTTGCTTGTGCGTAGTCAGTAGTAAAACCAATATGACCACTATCTAGAGCCTGTAAGTAATTACTACCAATATCTAAAGTAGAACTTAAAGTAAAGTTAACATCATAAGGATAATCCTTACTACTCAAGCTATCCGCTAATGAAAAATTATTAGTTAATATGTTAAGAGAATTTTGACTAAAAGTAGCGTCTTTAACTCCTGAAAGTAAAGGGTTTAAAGCGTAATTAAATCCGTCTGAACTTATATATAAGTCATTGATAG
>Ga0208260_1000682_pt1 | contig 11248 bp, 9 predicted proteins | sample CryBogCBH18Aug09_FD_184619 | JGI IMG/M metagenome (GOLD analysis project Ga0208260, IMG submission 184619) | Freshwater microbial communities from Crystal Bog, Wisconsin, USA - CBH18Aug09 (SPAdes) | ecosystem: Environmental > Aquatic > Freshwater > Lake | place: Crystal Bog, Wisconsin, USA...
CCTCATGCCTTATACTCCTAATGTCCACGGGTGCCCAACAGTAGGGCTAGTGGTTCCTCTAACAGTAGCAGTTGATGTGCTAACATAAGCAACATGCGTTCCTGATATTATATTTAATACTCTGTGCCACGTAGCAGTACTGCTCTGACGCTTAGTTTGTGCTAAGTTCAACTTTAAGTCTCTGCGATAGAGTTTGGTAGCTATTGCAGTGCTTGAAGTTGCTGTAGAAATACCATTAAGCGACATTATTTTTCCTTACTATTCTATATTTATACTTAAAAACTATTCTTCAAACAGTAGTATATGAGCATCAAATGTTGCTGTGAGATTGCCATATAATTCAGCACCATCACCTTCTTTTAATATAAAATTACTGCCAGTAACAGTTCCAGATATAACATATAAGTAGGCTTGATTTTTTACTTTTAAAGTATGTTGACCTTTAATAATGCCTGCATTTATTTGCATATCTTGCTTTAAGTCGATTACAACAGGCCCGTAATCTGTAGTTTTTTCTATTATCTCATAGTAAGGTTCGGTATTAAAGTGTTCCTGTTTAGGAGTAATCCAAATTTGTAGATATCTTGCAGGAATATTGCTAACACAGGCTTCTGTATGCCATATACTCTTACCGCACCACATATGCTGTATTTGTCCGGGCTTTGCACGGGTCACATTGCCTAAACTATCTTTATGCTCTAATTCACCTTCGACCATATATCCTAATATGTCAAAGTTACGGTGTTCATGATTAGGCACACAGTTGCCGGGTTGTTGTATATCATCATTAATTACTTTGAGATCCCACCAGTTTGTATATTTAGGATCCCAGTAGCTATTGTTGCTGAATGTTCTACGCGATTCTATCCAACCTACGTTTAGGTAGCCTCTTGTGTTAGCAAGGCGTATCTTCATTAACGCACCCAGTACCAGACTACTGTTGATTGGTAAGCTACCGATTGGTCCCACGGACTAGGAGTAAATCCACTACCATAATATTCTACTAATGTACCCCACCAAGCGCCAGTGTCGTCGTGAGTAGTTGTAAGTACACCAGGTATACCTATATCGCCGGGATTATACCATGGCATACGATGCTCCATCCCGCTGTCACTATAATTCCAACTACCAAATTTATGTATTTCTGTAATGTTCTGACGAAATCCGGTAGTTCCTGTAATGACATCTTGTGTGTTACCACCAAAGTATACCGGTGAACCTTGTGATTGAAGTGTAGGTACATCTACTCGACCGGCAAAACTATAAGCTTCGTTAGCAGTCCAGATACCGCCAATTCCACCTCGACTGCCTATTTCTATCATAAAATCAAACCCGCTGGCACTACGTTTGATATAATCTGCCCAGCCAACGATGCTATAGTTTGCTGATCCATCGCCGCCGTAAGTACCATTCGGAACCAATGTTGTAGGAGCAGAAGTTTGATTGCGTAATAGAGTCTCAGAGTATCCCCAATCACTATAATTGTTTTGTAATATCAGTGTCCAACCACCGCCTTGTGTAGTCATATCACAATAGATTTGTATAGGATTGCCTGAGTTGATGTTGGCGTTCTGTATCCAGTACAATCCATCTGGACTATTTGGATATGCTTGTTTAATAGCATAGGCTGAAGTGCTAGGATCAGCACTGGTTAGTCCTGTTGGTGCCGGTGTTACTGAATTGCCGCTATTGAGTATAACTCCTGGGCCTATTGTGTATCCTGAATTAATGATTAGACTCATATTATACTCCGTACCTTGATCTATAACTGTTAAAGTTATGAGCGACTTCTTGATCGGTTAATGCACGATTGTAGCACATGACTACAGGAATATAAGCATCAGTAGTATCATACCAGTCCCAACGACGAGCTACACGATAGCCTAATGAACTGCCCAGTGTCGTTGAAGCAACATTGCCAGAAGTTTCCTGTAGGGTTCCATTGATATATAATCTTAAATAGGTACCATCATAAGTACCTGTAATGTTATACCAAGTAGCGGAAGTGATGGCATATCCGTTGGTCAACTGCCAATTTGGTCCATTGCCGTCAAAATATCCAGCTCGAATATAATTGTCACTGCCGACGCCATTGAAAGGTGTTAGGGTCATGTTAACGGTGTTAATACCCATTCCTCCGCCTTGATACTCTCCGCCAAATATTTGAGGCAATAGACCACTAGGAGGCCAAGTTACAGCATTGAACCAAGTGTTAACGGTCCATTGTATTATATTGGTGCCCATATTAGGTATTCTAGCAAATTCACAAGTAGACGCATTAAATCTAATATCACCTTGACCGTCAGTACTCAGCGTTGACCCATCTATAACATCTCCTAGTATGGTGTTATTACCGGTTGGGTTAGCATAGAAAGTAGCGTTATTTCCGTGGCCGCTTAGGTCATACCAAGTTGATCCTGATCCTGGCCAACTGGCGGCTATACGGCTATCTAAATAAAGTAATAGTCCGTCGGCAACGTATGGAGGAACAGGAGTATTACCCCGTAGTGTAACTCCGTTGCCTATAGTTTGTGCTCTTCGTATGGTTATTGACATTGGCGCTCTCTTTTTTATATTTACCTAGTTTTCTAGCAATAAATATCTCGTGGATATGTACGCAGATAAAGACTACTGGACTCAATTAAAATGGCCCGCGGCTCCTAATCAGGATGATTATGCTGTATTTAAGAGCTATTCAACAGGGCGTGTGCTATTATTAGGCAGTACACAAAGACTGTTGCCTTTGTGTACAGAAGCCTGGGATATTGCTCCAGTTTACGATGATCCTAAGATTGTTACTAGGGATTGGTTTACTCTGGATGAACATTGGGATACTATCATAATAGATGGCGGACTAAGTTATGGTGAAGAATTTACCAAACGCTTGTTGCCCATTGTGCTAGCTCACTGTGATCGTTTTATTAGTCGCACATTCCTAAACCCTAACTGGCCCACAAAGTATGCTGTGTATTTTCCACAGGCCAATGAATTAAATCCCAAACCACTAGAACACCCAATTAACGAAGTTTATACATTTTATATATGGAACAACAAACAATCCTCGTAATGTATTCAGGCGGGCTAGATAGCTTAGGTACTGTTTACCATCTACTAACAGATCCTGCGTACAAGGATTATCGGTTACACATACATCATGTTCATCAACACAATATTGAGAATAGACATCGTGCTGAAGCTGTTACAGTAGAAATGGCATTAAAGGAACTAGAACGACTAGGATACCGTTTTGTCTACAGTGAAAGTCAAATAGCTACACAGCCCTACAAGGGCGGATACCTGTATGACACAGACAGCATCAACTTCTTTGCTGGATATATTTGTAGTGTAAATCCTGATATAGAACTTGTAGCTTTAGGCATGCAGTCCGGAGATACTAATCACAGTTTAGAAGAACGCAGGACTCGTGCCAATAATATCTTTAAGGCCTTTACTGGCGTAGAGAAAATCTTTCCTGTACTTGACAAGACCAAGCGTGAGATCTATGATGGCTTACCTGAATCTCTGCGTAATATGTTCTGGAGTTGCCGCACACCTGTGTACTCAAAAGAAAGCATCCAACAATGCGGCAAATGTAAAACTTGCCTGCAATTGAAGGCGTCTGGTATTCGCTAGAGCTTTATGCTCCGTAGTACCCACCAAACTCAGTAGACTTAGCAAGGAAGTATGCTTCCGGAGCAGTATCAGCAGTGGTAGCTTGAACTACCATCTGCCCGCCTTGCGCTAATTGTACAGTATAGGTAGCAGGAGCAAATGCTGTGGTTGTTATACTGTTACCAAGTACTGCGATATTAGTTGTACCACTGGCATTTTTAGTTACCAACAACTTTGTGATTTCTGTATCAGTGTCACCAGTAGTACTATACTGTAGTGTTACTATTAACTCAACTGCAATGATTGTACCATCTTGTGCTTCGTATACTACACTGGCACTATTTGTACCCACCGTACCGTGATTGCCAGCGTTAGGTATAAGATCTACAATACCATCTGCTCCATTACGAACTAGGGGACGATTTAGTATAACTTTGCCTGAGTCGTTGGGTAAACCAAGACTGAAGTCTACTGAAGTATCTGTAATTGTAATACCTGGAGCATTAGCATCACCTGGTTGATTGCTGATTAATAAACGACCTACTTGTACACTGGTGTCTGCGGTGATTTGTCCGCCAGTTTCATACAGGTTGTTGAATACTGAATGTATATTACGGTAAACATTAATACCACCAGTATCGCCACCGCCCGGGTCTCCCATATTGATATCAAGTGTGGTATCAAAAGTAGTCAAGGTGTTGTTGGCAATCAACAGGCTACCTGCTTTGAAACTTGAAACACCGTTGATGTTCAATAGTCCATTGTCGACAGTAAGTTCAGCATTGGTGCCTAGTGAGATATCTTGGATGAACAAACTTCCGGTGCCTACATAAGCACTACGGAATCGTGTGCTAGTAGATCCTAGATCGTATTGTGCATCAGCATTTGGTGTGATGCTGCCAGGGGTAGTTAGTGTACCATCAGTGCCAAATATCCAGTGATTGGTATTAGTGTTATTACCAATAATAACACTACCGTGATTCTTTTGAATCTTAATATATTGATCATCATCACCTAGATATATGTCAGTTGTAGTTGGGTTGCCTGCTACAAGGTGAACGTGACTGGTTTCTACTATAACACCATTGTTAGTAACTGTTATGTACTGATTAATCCAAACATTGGCACCAGTAAGAGTTAATGTTAATGTAGTAGCAGTACTCCAGTCTGGAATTGGCAGCGTTACTGTAGAGGTTTGTGGAAGTTGGCCACTTGGGGAGAAAGCAGGGAATGTGCCTGTTAAACTGCCTATACCCAGTTGTTCTGCTGTTGCTCCAGTGATCGTATAAGTGATGCCTGTAGGATCACCGGTTTGATCTATATTGGTTAGTGTGATTGTTAGGTTAGTGCCATGAACAATATATCCACTGGCTGTTAAAAGACCAGTAGCTGTTGGGCGAATAACTAGACTTTGTCCAGCACCTGCGCCAGGTGGTGTAATCACCGTAGTACTAGAAGTTTCACTTAAGGTACTACCTTTAGGCAATGTTATATTACCATTTACATCAAATACCCAAGTACTAGTAGATGTATTTGCGTAAGTCCGAGTGTTTAAACGAATCTGCCCGCCAGTATAACTACTGCTCCAGTATGTATTAGTCGGATCATTAACATAGCCAAGATCGTATCCAGCGGAGATATCAATAACGCCGCTGTCAAGACCTGCATGATCATTACCTTCGCCGCCGCCGCCATACACAGTGATCTTCCCGCCCGTGCCGCCATCAGTATACCCGCCTGCAACAATTACATTTCCACCTGCTGCTTGCGTGCCGCCGTAGGCCCTTGAACCTTGTATTAGGATTGATTTGCCGTATGTTGAATCTACTGTGCCGTCGAGCGCAGAAATAATAAAAGTAGAAGTTTCACTTGTATTACCGAATTCTAATACAGATCCACTAATATAATTATTGTTAGAATCAAAAACATTGCTGCTAGGTAAAGATAGACTACCATTTGCGCTAAAAGTCCATGAGCTAGTATTGGTTCCTGTTGTAGCAATAATAATTACATCAGTGCCTGTACCTGCACCTTTAATAATAGGATTTAACTCGGGTAATGTTAATACACCATCGGTTCCGAATGTCCATATGCTTGTTGTACTACTACTAATTGTTTCGACATAAACATTAGGATCTGCGCCAGCTCCTAAAATTGTACTAGCTGTGCTTAGTGTTAGTATACCTGTGCTGCTACTTAATGATACATTATAACCACCATTAATTAAAGATGTACCATTGCTGCCGCCGGTTATAGGATTACCGCCTGCTGTGGTACCATCATGCAACCTTAATTGATTAGCATTATTGATTACCAAGGTTCCGTTAGGCAGTACAATATTATCGTTATATAAGTTTACTGTCGAATAATTTATTTGTTTTAACATGTTACTTTCCTGGTTCCTTGATTAGCAGTAATTCTCGTTATAGTGGTAGAATACTTTAGCGGTCCACATAATTTTCAATTCACAATCCTGTGTATGGGAAAAACTTAATACTCCATTAGTGTCGCTAGCAACTACTGTAAAGACATCATTATTTCCCCAAGGCTGTGTGGCTTTAGTATGCGTCATGGTACCTAAAACATTATGTATAGTTCCGGTTTCAAAGTCCCCGTATATTGAATTAGATGCCCACTTTGTGATTAAATGATAGTCAAGTATAAATCCTTTTATAAGCATGCCTGCCGGTGCCGGAGGTAGAGTTTGTACTGTATTATTAAAAGGATCAAACCAGATTAAACCGCCGGTTCCGTATTGATTAGTGCCGGTAGTATATGTAAGTGTTATACCGCCTGTGTAATTACGTATAGCCCAAGATTGATTATCACCATCGTTCCAGTTAGCGTCAGGACCTTCACCTAAACTGGTAACAATGGTCGAAGTTGATACGGAATTTGATAGAGGCAGCGTAATTGTTCCATCTACATTATAAGTCCAAGTGTTAGCAGCAAGTGGTGGCGAGTTAAGAGGTTGAGTAACTAATGTAATATTAAATGGTTGATTAGCACTATAGATGAAACTTGACGTATTTGCATTTTCTAATCCACCCGGTAGTAAACCAATAGCAAAAAACTCATTAGGATTACCATCCCCACTGCCGTTAAATGATAGATAAGTTGCCGAACTTATGTTTAATATATTTGTTCCGCCCCCATAAGGATTGCCGTTTAATGTAACACTAGCTGTGCCACTTGTTAGTTGAGATATCGGTCCGCCTACTCCACCACTGCTGACTAGATTACCACCAGGCGTTACACCATCATGTAATCGTAACCCATTAGCACTATCCCAAGATAAAGATCCTGCCTCAAGTACAGGATTGACTCCGGCCCATACCCCTATTTGATTAGCATTAAAATTCTTTAAATTTCTAGTAGTCATCTGTTAATCCTTAATAGTTGTAGTCATTGCCGTAGAACATTTTAGCAGTCCACTGTATATATGTTGTTGCAGTTTGTGCAGCAACTGTATTTCCAAATGTTAATGCGTAAGGATAGTTAGCATCTGTGACCCAAAACTGATAAGTAGGTTCGTTGACATTAACACCATTTATATTGGCATTTTCAGCATGTGTTGCTGACCAATTTACTGTAGGATAATCGCAAGCTAAATGTATGGTTCCAATCCAAGTACCGGAGCCTAAGATATAAGCATGATAGCTAATTATTGCTCCTCGAAATAGATAGGTATCTGTAGTAGCAGGACAATTGCGAGGATCAAACCAGATAATAGGAGTTGTTCCATCATAGTTAAATACTCCTCCTGAATCCCACTCAGTGATACTCCACTCACTCGGGCTAGGGCTTCTCCACACACGGTTCTGTCCAGGATAAGCTGTAGTTTGTACAGTTTTATCAGGGAATTCTAATCCACCACTATGTTCAAACTTCCATGTAGTGTAATCAGTATAGGTGTTTAAAGTGATAGTAGTTGAAGTTGTTACAATTGAGTTATCTGTACCGTCGTATAGAGGCCCGTTGCCGCCAGTGACATTTGTTACAGTATAATTTGAAGCAGTTACAATATAAGTATCAGGTGTGGGAATAAAATTGCTAGTTAATGTTCTATAATTACCGGTATCGATAAGCTCACCGTTAACTTCAGTATTAAGTACAAATGCTTTAGGATTATTACCACTATAATTATCAAATGTAACTCCTGTCATAGCAAGGCGTCCATTTCTTACTGCTAGTGTCTGACCTAGTCTATCTGTCCATGTATCCGGACTACTGAACCATAAATCGCCAACCGAAAGAACACTAGTAGATGTATTAGTTAAATACCTTTGCCATATAAATGTTCCATCAGGAGTATATTTTCCAAAACCTATACCAAAATAATAGTTATTGTTAATTTCTGTAAATGTAAAATAGTTTACATACAAATTGCCTTGCTCATCTGTATCAATTGCAGCAGAGATATTATTACATCCTTCGTCGTAATAGTAACTCCATACAATATTACCGGAAGAATCCAATCTCATTGTTGATACAGCAGCATTATAATTAGCAACGTTATGCACGCCATAAACATACCACCCTCCGCCGGGTTCAGCAGCAGCATCTGTAGCATAGCTATAATTAGTTAATGAACTAGCATATGAATTTTGCCAATCGACTGTGCCAGTTACACCGTCGAGTTGTACTACAATCATAGCAGAGGAAGTATTACTACCGTTCATAACAGTATCGCTAGATCCTACTACTAGAATTTTACCGGTACTAGTGTTTACTGCCATGCCATATTCGTTTTCAGCAGAACCTATGTTGCCTACAATAGTCTGCCATGTTGCTGTTCCAGACGATTGATCAAATTTAGCAACAAAGATGTCGTATGAACTAGTATCTAGAGCCTGTGTTTGACCTGCTAATACAATACCTGTGCTGCCGTCATAGGCAAGACTAAACCCTAAATCTGTTCCATAAAACCCAAAACTGGTATTCCAAATAATATTTCCATTAGTATCGAATTTTATTAATTCTATTTCTCTATTAGGACTATTGTCTAGGTTAGTTCCATATTGATAGTTAATAGTTGAATATATATTGTCAGAATTGTCTACGCATAACCCATACCCTTCCCACCATGCAGTAGAGCTGGTAGCGATATTAGCGGCTATATCCTGACGCCATATAACATTTCCGCGGGTGCCCAACTTTATCATATATCCAGGCTGATTACCTTGATCGTCAACACCGATAATAATAGTGTTACCTTGACTATCTAAGGCAACTGCTTTACTATAGACGCCGGTTTGCAATGAATCAGCGATCCAAGTATGAAACCCTGCTCTAAGAGTAATATCACCACTTTCTATTTTAATAGCCGACTGTGTGCTTATTGGAAGGGTTACCGTTCCACCTGTGTCGACGTTTAATGAATAACCGTTGTTAACAATTTGAGAACCATAAGCTACTGGAATTGTTTGTCCAAGATTTTGTACTGTTTGTGCAGCACTCCAACGATCTCCAGTCCAAGTATATACCACACCGTTATCTGCACGATATGTATCACCTACGTTTGGACTTGTGGGAAATAATAATGACATCTTTTATTCCTATATATCTATTACTTATCAGCTTACTTGTGTTACTCTCATCATAGATCCTGCCGACAATGTAGTAATACTAGCGATATTAGCAGTCCTTTGTGCCCATTGGAATGAAACTGTACCAGTAGAAGTAGCATATAAAACAGCATTTACTTTGAGATAACTCAGTGTAGTTCCTAATGAATTCAAGACCGCTGTGCCATTAATCGTTCCTATTGTAGGTGTAATAGCAGCACCATTTAATGATCCGTAATATAATACAGAAGTCTGAGTTGCGATACTGTTTCCAGTATAACCTATAGTCCAACGTAATCCCGGGTTAGTTCCTGCAGTTCCTGCATATGCTAATATATCAAAATCTATATGATAAACGCCGGCACCGGGTATTAAGTATGATAGAGAAGCATCTGTAAATAATGTACCATTATTAAGTATTGATTGCCCTGGATTCTTATAACGGCAAATAGCAATACCTCTCGCTATAATATCTCCTACTGTAGTGGTAGCTGTAGTATAAGACGGGCCTACACCATTGCCCGCTAGAGTTAATACCGTAGTATTACTTACAGCAAGTTGTACAGTAGTATTCGGAGAATCAGTGCCTAATGCTAAATTACCGCCGCTAGCAATTACATAAGTGGTATTAGGATCATCAAATGGCGAATTAGTTAGTGATATATATCCACTACTATTAATACCAAAGTCGCCATAGCTGCCTAAACCTTTAGTAGTATCATCGTTATTAACTACGATATCGGCACTGGCAGTAGTACCGCTGTTTTGATTTTGTATAATTATCTGCGTATACGTGCTGGTATTTTGTGCAGCATTAAGTAATATGTTAACGTCACTAATAACTAACGGCAAGTCGATCTGCATTAACCCGACATTAGTAGCAACACTATTAGGCGGGTCCATCATAATGTTAACATTATTGCCGATGTTTAAAGCGCCGCCGACCCCAACTCCGCCTTTTACCACTAACGCACCTGTTGTGGTACTAGTTGAACTAGCATTGCTATTAATTAATAGCGTTGAATTTGTAATAGTAGATAATCCGCCGGATGATCCGGTATATCCCGGTGATCCTCCTACAATATAATCAACTACTAATTGATCGCCTGCACTCGGCAAGTTTCCTACTACATAGTTTACAGGAATATCATACGAACCATTTACTAATTGTGAAGTTCCTGTTATATTGAACACCACAATAGTTCCAGAATTATTAAGATTTTCCTTAATAATTACTTGGCCTGAGCCATTTGCCCCCCATTGTCCTAGATAAAGTCCTAAGTTTCGACTATTAACATCTAGAGGATTTAGATAAAGGTTAAGCGTACTATATGGGCTGGCACTATCAAATCTTAAGCTACCCGGATTAGTAACACCAGAAGCTGTAGTTGCATCGAAATAGTACCTCAATCCTGCTTTATCACCTTGGCTTCCGGTATATCCAACACTACCTACATATCCTGGTATGGTACTGGCCGACCCGACGTATCCAATCGAACCGAAATATCCTCTAGATCCGGCATATCCGACAGCCCCGATGCTACCTATATAACCAGTAGCACCAAATGATCCGATATAACCAATTGAACCAGTATATCCTTGTAATCCAAATGATCCAGTATAGCCGACACTACCTACATAACCAGTAGTACCAAATGACCCAATATAGCCGACACTACCGAAATATCCTATGGTACCTTGACTACCCCAATAACCTTGTGGACCAGTTACATTTCCGACATCTGTAAATCCAGATACCGCCGTAGACGTAGTTGCACTGCTATATACCCATAAGTGACCTGTTTGTGTGATGATTACACCATCTCCCAATTGTGGACTTGGATCAACACCTGCAAAATTAGATATAGTTGGAGTGCTTGTACTACCAATAATCCTCACACTAGATCCTGCTACTCCTTGGATACCCTGTACTCCTTGGCTACCTACGTAACCAGTAGTACCAAATGAACCAACATAACCGATGCTACCTACGTAACCAGTAGTACCAAATGAACCAACATAGCCGATACTACCTATGTAACCTGTAGTACCGAATGATCCTGTATAGC
>Ga0208260_1000687_pt1 | contig 11190 bp, 17 predicted proteins | sample CryBogCBH18Aug09_FD_184619 | JGI IMG/M metagenome (GOLD analysis project Ga0208260, IMG submission 184619) | Freshwater microbial communities from Crystal Bog, Wisconsin, USA - CBH18Aug09 (SPAdes) | ecosystem: Environmental > Aquatic > Freshwater > Lake | place: Crystal Bog, Wisconsin, USA...
ATGTTTTGTGGTGAAACAGCGCCAGTATTGTTAAATGGTGTAACTGTTTGTGAACCAGTTGAAGTTACTGATACGTTTTGGAATTGACCTGCAGTAATAACTGCTGGTGAAACGTTTACAGTAGCTGTGCCTGATGAAGAAATAGTTACAGGTGAATTAACAACGAAGTTACGGAGCTTGTTAGAACCATAAGCTTGACGGTTTTGTGGGTTAACTGCATAAACGCCAGCGATAGTAATAACGTCACCTTGGTTTAGCGAAGCATTAGCTGAAGCTGCACCGATAGTGATGTTAGAACTTTGCGCCCAACCACTTGTTAAGAAACCAGTAGCTGTTGTAACGTTACATGAAAGTGTAGCACTTGAATATGAACCGAATTGTTGTGAAACAACGTTTTGGTCCATTTTCCAATTCATACCACCTGAATCACGACCCATTAAACCTTTACGGTATTGTTCGCCAATTGCTTCTTGTGGAACGAATAAACCTTTTAAGCTGTCAACGATTGTTGCAGATGTAAATGGCTCAACGATACATGATCTACGACCATCGCGTGGAGCGCCTTCAGAATCAAGATAAGCACCTGCTGTTAAGTAAGTGATTAAACCTGTTGGAGGTGTGCCTGCTGTGCCAACAATGTTAGCTGTGTTATTTTTAGCCATTACTAAACCATCGCGGTCAATCTTGTTGGCGATAGCTGCAACTGCTGGTTTAAGAACACGGTCACTAAACATATCTAAAGATAATGCTAGGTCTTGTGTTGTAAATTGTGTATCAACGTGGAATTGTGTTGATAAAGTAACAGGAACTGAAGTTTCATTGAAATCTTCAACGTTAAGTGCTGGACCAGTTGTTCCGATGAAACGGCCTGGGCGTCTTACGTTAACTGTGTTACCGATTTTTGCACCTACTACAGCGAATTGGTCATCGTAGTTACGATCAACTTCTGAAGTAAATGTTAATTCGTTTTCCAAGACCATCAACGCTTCGTTAGTGATCTTGCTAATGGTTAGTAAATTATTAGCCATGATATTTCCTTATTTTAAGAGTTTAATATCCTGCTACCTAATTTTCCCTGCTTTACGAGATTCACGCCATTGTTGGTAAGTGCCATGGAATTCACCATCTGAACTAACACCAACATCGGCAACTGCTGAATTCGTCTTTATGGGACTAATTGGTGCAGGTGCTTTACTGCGTGCTACAGAAGGTTTCGTTTCAGCTTCAGCTTTGGCTTCTTTTGGTGTATCTTTAACCTCAAACTTTGCTTCCAATTTTCCAATGGCTCGGAGCGCACTAATCATAGGCATTTCAGCAATTTGTCTAGCTTCTTCGATATTTTCAGCTAAATAATACAAAATTCTAGGCCCTACTTCTGATTCTAGGATTGCATCTCTGATTTCAGGGCTTACCTGCACATCAGCGCTTGCTACCATATCCTCATAGTCAGGAAACTCGGCTTTTGTAACTTCTAGCTTCTTTTGCCAAGATTGGACAAGTTTTTGTCTTTCTTCATTGGCTTTACGTTCAGCTTCTTGCTTATCTCTATTTCTTAATGCTTGTTCAGCCGAATATTCAGCTAATGCTTTTGCATATTCAAAGGCATCAGTAAATTGTTCAGGCTTGGGTTCAACTTCTTCTACTTCCGTAGGTTTTGGGTTGACCTTTTGCTCTAATTCTTTGAGTCTTGTTTCTAGCGCTTCCCTTTGCTCTCGTTCTTTAGCAGCGTTTTCTTCTGCTAATTTACGAGCCTTTGTAAGCTCTGAAAATCTTTTCTCTAGCTTTGGATTTGGTTTCTTTTCTTCCGTTGCTTTTGTTTCTTCAGGTTGCGGTTCACTCTGATCTGTTGCTTCCTCAACAGGCTCTGAAGGAGTTTCCTCTTGAACTTTTTGTTCTACTTCAGCCTCTGCTGGTGCTTCTGCAGCTAAACCCAACTTATTTGCATAAAACGCTTCTGAATTTTCAGAAGTTAATACTTGTCCTGCTTCTCTTTCTGACATGGATTTCCCCAAGATTTTTACCCAATGTAATCCATTGGTAGATATTTTGCCTTTATACTACAAAATTACTTATCTTGCAATCGATTGGTCTTTAATAGACTCAACGGCTGCAAGTTCTGAAGTTTGTTGCTCTACATTACGCATAGCTATTTCACGCTCTAGACGTGCTGTATCCATGTGATGTAGCAATAACTCCATAATAGCTTCAATTTCAGTCTTATTCTGTGCGGTAACTGCTTTAGTGTTGACATCGTGGACTCGTGCTTCCAATTGTTTCTCAACATTATGTGCTTTACCTGTTTCACGCATAAGTTCACGTTTAGTTTCGTTATCTTGTTTGACTTGCTCAATGTCTTGACGTTGTTTAATAAACATTTGCATTTGTTGCATTTGTTGTTGCATTTGTTGATTTTGAGCTTGTAGTTTTTGTAATTCCATTTGGACTCTTGGTGGCACTTTAGATTTGTCATCCACTTTAGCTAATGGGTTATTAACTGCTAATCGGTCAGCAATAGTTTCAGCACCTGGGAAATCCATGTTTCTTACTACTAAATCGCCTGCTTGTTGGATTAAAGCTGGGTCTGCTGCAAATAATTGCATCATAGCGTCAACAGCTTCTTGACGTTTAGAGTTGTAGCCTGGGCCTGTATCCATAACTACATCATATTCGCCTACTGTGACATCATTAAGAATCTTTGTAATGCCTTCTTCGTCTTGTCCATATTCGTTAATAGTTAAGATTTCAGGTTTGCCATCATCACCAATAATACGCATTACTCTTTGTCTATCATAAATCTTTGGAATTAAGTCTAAAATAACGCGACCTGTTTGGCGAATAGAACGAGTTAGGTTGTCATAGTAGTGGAAATTGGTTAAATCAACTTGTTGTTGCTGGCCTTGTAAGGCTTTACCTGAAATATTGCCTTGAGGTAATTGAGCTGGATCAAATATACCTACAACTTGCATTAAGTCTGTAGTCATTGATTGAGCAGCCGCCATAATACCTGCTGGTGGTGGTTCAGGTTGCAATCTTTGTGGAGCAGGTGCAGGTTTACCATCAATGTCTGTTTGTTTGTAACGTAAAACAGGCATAGATTTAATGTTAGCCATAGCCCATTCATTCTCATGGCCTTCATCTTGACCTTCAGCTAACAACCATTTAGCTTTAGGTGCAAGGGCTACTGACTCGGTAAGTGAAGTTTGCCAAAAGTTATACATTCTTTGTGGGTCTTTGGCCATTCTAACAATACCAAATTTCTTTTTCTTATTCTCAACTACGGTTTCTTGGCCATAAACAGGAATAATAGGAATATATTTACCAGCCCATTCGCCTTCTTCTAATACTTCCATAGAAGTTAATTTGCACCATCTAATCTTTTTCTCGTATGAGTCCCTTGTTTCAATGATTGTAATGCCTGCAATATCTAAAACGTCTTGTGGTGGTAATTCATCTGACTTAACTGTTGTGCCGTCAGATAGTAAATGTAATTTAATTGGTTTGCGTTCTGTGTAGAAGTATTCAGCTAGTCTAATATCCTCTTTCATAACCCATTCAGGATTAGTGTCACCTGTGCCACGCATTGTGAATCCTTGATCCACTTCGGCATTAGGATACATTTTCTTAAAGTTTTCTTTACTGATAACTGTAGTGATTAATACTTTTTCTGCATCTGATCCGTCAGGCATAACTGAATTAGGATCAAAGTAAACTGTGAAAGGATTATCAATAGCTCTAATGTAAATTTCTTGATCGAATGAATCGTCACGAACATAATCTGTAGTTACACGCCAATAACCCCAACCCATTCTTACTGCAAAGTCACCAGCTTTATCATAGGCTTGGTCTGCATCTGATTGAACTTCAATGTGACGGAAAATACCTGTAATGATCTCGGCCATCTTTGCGTCTGTTTCATTATTCATGCCATGCGCTTTCATGCGAGGGCGTTGTTGACGCATTTGGTTAGTGAGTTGACGGCAATACGCATCAACTTTATTGACTGTTAAACATGGTCTTGCTTCTAAAACTCTTGAATTTTGTATTTCAACAGGCCATTGGTCACCTGCTGCAAACTTTAAATCCTCTAACGCTTCACTTCTATTCATTTGGTCTGCTTCATTAGCAAACTGTAAGAATTGAATCGCATCTTGGATTCTTGGGTCATTATCAACAACTTGAGTTTTTTTCATTCTTGCCATGTTTTATCCCATCCAGCTTACGCCAGGAGTGTAAGTTTGTTTTTGAGTTTTACGTTCTTTTTTATCTTGAATCATTAATCCAATATATCTAAATGCGTCAGCTCCATGTGAATAAACATCATGGAGTGGCGTTCTGCTAAACTGACCTGAATCAGGGTCAACTTCATATCGGTAATGACGCAAGCATTGTAACCCATCTGCGCAATTTTCTCTATCAAAATAACAAGAACTGAATATGGTTCGTGCAGCGTTTATGGAATCCACCACAGGAACTCTAGGTAAAATGTTAGTTTTATATCCTGCGGCTCTTACAATATCGTCAATAGAACGACCATTAGACGCAATATTTTTGCTTTCTGCATCATGTGGTAAGTGAATAGTGTCGTAAACATAGCCTAATTTTTGCAGTTCTTGCAAATAATGACTCATAGTTTTTTGCGTATCTTGCAAATAATTGATTAATCTTGTTTCCATGCCTATAAATTGAACAAACCAAATAGCTGTATGATCTGCCCAACCTAAATCAAATACTGCATGAACAGGCTTGGTAGCGTCATAAGGCACTCGTGTAATTCTGCCTTGTAGCTCTGCCATATTCATTTCATTAGCAAATATAGCGCCATCAACGGTAAGCCTGCATAAACCTTCCCATACATTATTGTATGCAGCAGGGTCACGATTCTTTAATGCGTCTTTTTCTAATCGTAATGTTTCAGGAAACCAAGGGTTATCGTTCCAATTAATACGTTGAACAACAGCGTGTTCAGGTGGATTAACTACAAAGCGTTGGTAAGTTTCATCTTGTTCTAATTCAGGGTTAAATGTTATCCATATTTCTGATAACTCTTTACGGATAGTTGGTATTAATACATTCCAGCTAGTCTTTGATACAGTTTGGGCTTCTTCTACCCATGCTATGTCAATACCTTCAAATGATTTAACATTAGCAATATTGTTCTTTAATCCTACAAAAGCAAACTCTGTGCCATTTATTCCACGAATAGAGTTTTGAGTAATTTCATAAAAGCCATCTAAACCCATATCAATGATTTGATCTGATAGTAATTTATGCACCGAATCTTTAATAGATGTCATAAACTCTCTAGCGCACAATACACGAGTAGGCTTTTTAGCGCCTTTTATAAGTAAAGCTCTTGCAACTCCCCAAGACTTTGCACCGCCTCTGCCACCATATAATATTCGGTAACGTGATTCTTTAGGTTCAAATAGACAATTAAGCTTATAAGGAAACTGAACCCTGGCTATTGCATCTTTAAGTTGTTGTTGATCCATCTGACTTTACAAAGGTGACTTGTATGCCCTCAAGTGGCGTGCCGTCAATATTACCAAATTTAGTGGTATTGGTTTCACCCCAGCCCATTTGAGCTTTAGTCCACCATATTGCAGCAGTCGTGTCACCTGATAGGGCTTTATTGTATAAAGATTTAGCCACGTTAGCAGACGCAGTTGCTTTGCCCACAGCTAATTCTTTCTCGTAATGCTTACGCAATGTGACATCAGATATGCCCAACAATGCAGCTATTTGCAGTTGAGGCAATCCTAGCCCTGAAGCGCTTAATACTTGCTCTCTTGTCTTATCAGTAGGAACGTGTTCTAGCATCTTTTTATTGACCCAAAGTGTTTAAAAGTAAGTGTTGTAAATCAAGCACTTAATAACTCTGCCTTCTTACCTGTAAAATCTTCCCATCGTTTAACTATTACATCACAATATTTAGGATCAAGTTCCATAACATAAGAATTTTTACCTGATTTTTCTGCGGCTATTAATGTGCTACCTGATCCACCATAAAGATCAACTACATTTTTTTTATCTTTAAGGCTAAAGTAGTCAAAAAACCAAGAAACTAAATTAACAGGCTTTTGAGTTGGATGATGTCTTTTTCTATCAAATTCTTTTTCAGTTCCAAATATTCCAGCCCATTTAACTCTTGCCATCATGCGTTTATGTTTAGCTTTTGACCAACATAATTCAAAAGTTGATCCATACATTTTATCTGCTGATTCATCTAATCTTTTATCCCATACTACCCATGATCCATCATTCTTATTTGGTAAAAGTTCTGCATAATAATCAGCACCCCATAAAAATATTTCTTTGCAATATCCAAATGATGCAAATACAGTATTAATTAATTCAGGCGTAAAATCATCATGATCGCCTATAACATTGTCATATTTTTTACCGCCCTTGACTCCCTTTTCTTTAAAAAAGCCTAAAGATGATTTAGCTCCAGAATAATCTGCATTTAAAAACATTCCATAAGGTGGGTCAGTAAACACTACATCAGCTTTATCGCCATTCATTAATTTATCAATAGCATCAACACTTGTGCTATCACCGCACATTAGCCTATGATTTCCAAGCTTGTATATATCGCCTAATTTAGTTTTAGGTTCTTCAAGCACTTCAGGAACAGAATCTTCATCGGTTAGGCCATCAACTTGTTCAGGTTTTAATAAATTGGCTAATTCATCGCCATCAAACCCTGTTAAATTTAAGTCAAAGCCTAAATCTTGTAAGTCTTTTAACTCAATAGCTAATAGGTTTGTATCCCAATCAGAGTTTAAAGCTAGTTTATTGTCTGCAATAATTAATGCTTTACGTTGTTCTTTAGATAGATGTGCTAATTCAATGACAGGAACTTCAGTCATGCCTAGCTTTTTAGCCGCCATAATGCGACCATGGCCTGCAATAATTCCGTTATCGCCATCAACTAATATAGGGTTAGTCCATCCAAACTCTTTAATTGAAGCTGCAATTTGTGCAACTTGATCGTCTGAATGTTTCCTAGAGTTGTTGATATACGGAATTAAGTCCGATAGCAACCTCTGTTCGATTTGCATTAGACTTGTGGTTCTTCAGGCAATGGTTCTGCTGGAGTAACTTCTACCGAAGTAGATTGTTCTTGCACTTGTGGTAATGCTTGACCTTTGATTTTAGCTACTAAAGGTTCTGCAATTTCCATAGGAAGTTTATAAACGCCTGCTAATACTAATTCTGCTTCTTTGATTTCAAGTTCCAACTTAATGGCCATGATTTGCTCCTTGATTAAAATGTGTAATATATATCACTTTTTTTGATTTAATTATTTAAAAAAGTATTACTTTTTCTTCTTTTTAGCTGCTTCTCGCTTCTCGCTGTAGGCGATTGCAACTGCCTGTTTAATAGGCTTACCTGCTTTTACTTCAGCCTTAATGTTTTCTTTAAACGCTTTAGGGCTTGTTGATTTTTTTAGTGGCATGATTTTATTCCTTTTCCTCTATAAATGCTACATCTTGCCATGACATGATGAGATATTTTTCGCCATTATCCATAACAGGTTGAAATTTAAGATATTCGTCTTTACCCATAGTGCCAAATCTAATTTTGTCACCTACAGATACAGGCATAATATCATATTTACCTTCTTTAATCTTTTTACCAGGGCCAACAGCTACCACAACACCTGTATTGTATTCTTCAGCGTAAACAAAGCCAAGTATGGCTGACTTATCTTCACGTTCAATAGGTTTTACTAGGATTTTGTCTGCAAAGGGTCTAATCATTTCTTTTTGCCTTTCACTTTAGGTTCAATATTGAGTCTAATTTCATGTTTAACAAATTCAATAGTGATATTTGAAACAAATTCACCACAGAAATCGTTTTCATGTTTATTGTAAGTTTGAGGATAGCGATGACATGATCCTAATACATCGCCAAAAGAAAAGAATTTACAATGTTTGCAAATTTCTTTAGAATTTAATACAGCCACTTATTACCTCCATTAATATTTGGTTAGAAACTCCCAATCAGTCTAGGGCTGGTTGGGATTTCGTTTTATTACATACTGTCTTGTTCGTGTTCTACGCGTTTGTGTGAATAGCACTCGTGTTCTTTAGAACCGCCTTTTAATTCACCTAAACGACCATCGTATTTACCAGCGTGTGAAGCTTCGCGTAAGCCAAGTCCATCAGCTTTACCCATACCAACACCGCCTTTTAATGCCATTTTTCTTTCACCTGAAGTGTCAGAAGCAAGAACGCCTTTAGGCATTTTCTCACCTGATACGCCTGGTGTATATTTTTCTGCGTCTTTCATACCCATTTTGAGTTCCTTTTAATCTAAATTTAGCTAAATTTTCACGATTTATTCGCTTCGTGAGCTTTTATTTTAGCAGAAAATTGAGCTTTGAGTATCTTTATTTCGTCTATTGACCACTTTACTGTCGCATTATCAGATTCGAGTGTTTCAACAAGCTGTATTCCAATTTTTCTAATAAGTCCGAGTCTGTAGCGGATGAGGTTACCAGATAAATGGGTGTTACAGGCTGCGCATTGTCTGTGGCAGTTATGCTCGTTAAATCGAAGGTGTCCTGCACTTCCAATGCTTCGGTAATGGCCTGCATGATATGATGAGGCACTTGTTGACCCACAACTAATACAACCGTCATTCTGATCCCTTAATCTTATATATTTATTAAATACTACTTGAGTTTCTTTTAACCAATCGGATCGGCTTTTTAATTTTAATTTAGCTTCTTTTACTTCTTTTTTGACGGTTTTAATTTTTTGATTCTTTGCAAATTCAATTGCACACTTCCATTGGCACACTAACTGAAGCGGTTTTAAGGGTGTAAAGTATGCTTTACATATTTTACACTTCTTCTGTTTGATTGGCTTCACGGAATCTTACTCCTAAATCTGCACCATAAGCATATATTTGTTCCATGTAATTACTAAATCCTAATTTAGTAAGTTTAGATGTTGATCCAATCAATATACGTTTTCCATCAGGAGTTTCTTCATATTTTCTATATCCTTCTTTAACTAATTTAAGATCAGGAAAGTCAGGCAGGAATTTTTCTTTAAAGTATTCATGCCATATCAAAGCTGAATACTGTCTGCCATGCACCCAAGCTTGTTGAGCAATATCGTTTAATGGCCCTGCCCACATTAAAGCATTAGCGCTTAATGATCTTGACTTTTGTTCTTCACGAATAATAACTTCTAAAGGTTTATCTAAATCAATCGGTGCATTTTGTATTGCATTGATTGCTGTATTTATTTGTGTTTTTCCAACAAGACGGATAGTTTTAGCTAGGTATTCTGTTTTCAATTTAATCTCCACAAAAACAAGGTATAGTTTCTTCTTCTGATCCAAACATATCGCTTTGAGTTTTTGAATATTCCATCATTTGCAAATAACTTGGTCTATCTTTTCTAAATCTTGCACCATCGCCTGAAAATTGACCTGATGATTTAATTTTTGATTCTTGTTCTATCCACCATATTGCTCGTTCAGGCTTTTCTTGAATAAGACTTAATGTTTGTGGATAACCTTTAAGAAAACATAAATCACAATTACCATGATATGTTTTGCCATTTATATTTGGTAATTCTAAATCAAAATTTTGTTCTGCCCAAAATTTACCAACATCTTTTGATGTTACACCATCTACAAACAAAGGCACTCTTTCTTTTTCTACTTTTGCAGCTCGCCTGGGTTCATCTGCTCTAATTCCAATCCAATCCATATTTTCATTATGATCCCAACCTAAATCTTTTAAATATCTATGAATTGCTCTAATTTTTAATTCAACTGTGCAAAATCTAGTTACAGGATTAGGTAAATATTGTTTTTTTTCTATTAAAGCTGCAAATGGTTCACCATTTCTACTAGCGGTTTCATAAGAAACTTCTTTATATCTTGGCGGTTCAGGTAAATATTCAAGCCATGTAATAGGAACATTCCAATTAACTGAACAATCATTTACAAATTTTAATGTAGCTTCTTCTTCTTTTCCTGTGTTGGCAAATATAACTTTTGCATCATCAGGCAATCCATTATTAGATTGTAATACACGCCAAAGCATATATCCTGATGTTCTGCCACCACTAAAACTAATAACTGTAGGTTCTATAATTTTAAATGGATCGGTCATTTCGTTTCTCATAATCATCACGACAATTTAAATCGCAAAATCTTTTTTTAGATTTAACTCCACAGTTTAGACAAACGCCAACGTGCTTGTAATTCATGTCATTATCTCTAACGTGCTTTATTGCAGCATTACGATACTGTTCCTCTAGCTCGCTGGCTCTGTCAAACTCATCCATGTTAGAAAGGAATATCTGATTCCATGTCATCAAAGTTTGTTTTAGGTGCAGGTGCAGATTCCTTGCCTCTAGGTTCAAACAATGAAACAATGATTGTGCTTCTATTATCAGGATTAGGTAAACCCGCTGGGTTAAATGTTCTATTCAATAAAATATACTTACGGCCATCTGATTCCATAACTGCGCCAATATTTTCATAAATGCCTTTTACTGCACCTTCTTTGTTTGTATATTCACCTGTCTTTACTGCCAAATCCATTAATTTTTTACTAGCCATTTTTATTTTCCTTTGTGGTTAAATTAAATAATACATATTTATTGCCTAATTGTCTTTTAAGAAATTGAACTCTTATGTTTCGTCTTTCTATGAATTCAATATCTTTTGTGGTAATAGGCAACTTCACTCCATAAAAGTTATTTAGTAACACGAATAACCTCCCCTGTAGATTTATCCAACTCATACTCATACATATCAGCTTCAGATAATTTTTGATTCTTAACTCGTTGACCGAAAATTTTTTCAAAATTCTCATCAAACTTTTTTTGATCTACTGATCTGTATGTATCACCTTTGCCTGCTTCATGCGCCATATTAGTCCTCGCAGTTTCCGCCAATACATCTAGCGTTAGCTAATGCAGCTTCTTCAATATCGGCTATTGCATCTTTGCCAATAAAGTCATCTGCTGCAATTCTTAATCTATTGTATAGACTTTTTTCTACTTCGGTTACAGAAGTTTTCATAAGAAATCCTCTATCCCTGGCATGATCGGTTATAACAGAGTTGACATAATCAGAAGGCTCTACACCCCATGATTCAACTTCGCTATATTTTTTGTCATCCAATTCAACTTCAATGATTACACTAAATCGTTT
>Ga0208260_1000693_pt1 | contig 11149 bp, 12 predicted proteins | sample CryBogCBH18Aug09_FD_184619 | JGI IMG/M metagenome (GOLD analysis project Ga0208260, IMG submission 184619) | Freshwater microbial communities from Crystal Bog, Wisconsin, USA - CBH18Aug09 (SPAdes) | ecosystem: Environmental > Aquatic > Freshwater > Lake | place: Crystal Bog, Wisconsin, USA...
ACCAGACCTGCTCATAGACAAATTCATCATTTGGCTTAAAAATTCTCCTGTTTGTCTCATAGATGCAACAGATGCCTCTCTGATGCCAGGAACAAACTCTTCAGCCTCCTCGAGTCCTTGTAAAGCTTCTGTCATACAAACTTTTTGGTATTGTTTGAGTTTTGCGGGATCAGAAAGTAATGAGTTTATCAAATAATTTGCCCCCAAAGTACCAGACCAAGCACTCAAATTTTCCGTTCCATCTTCATCTGCACCACGTTCTGCTGTATCATCTTCATGTAATACCACCCTACTAACATCAACATCATATCTCTTGGCAGCAGCGTCAATAGAGCTTTCTCTGATTAGTGGACTGTAATCTTTCTCTACTGAAGTCCAGCAACTAAGTGAGTGTTTGAGGGAACTAACCATCCTATCCATAGAATAATCCGAACTTGTGCCAAACTGCTTTGAACGGTGAGTGATAGCATCGACGAAACCTTGTTCATCTGCATGAAACATCATCCATTTTCCAGGGCCAAGAAGCTCTTCTCCTCCAAACCCTCCCCAGGCGTATTCTGTAAGACCTTGAGCTTTGAACACTTGCTTGTGATATTTTGATATAGAGTCATAATCTAATTCTCCATTATGAGCAATTCTTGCTTCTATATCTGCATAAGCAAGACTTATCATTACTCTGTCTTCCAATTCAGGTAAATATTCTTTAGCCTTACCATCAAATACAGCTTGTGTTCTCAAATGAATATTTGCAATTTTCCCATACATACCCGTATCAGTTACTACTCGTAATGCCGCATCTCCATAAGGTTCGTCACTTGCTTTTAAGTATTTATAGTATTCTCGTACCATTGTAACACCAACTTCACGCTGCGCTTTGGTTATAGCATTTTCTGTCTTAGACGCTGCAAGATTCAATTCTTTAATTTGACCTTTAAATTCTTGTAATTTTTGAATATCTACTTTCATTATTCTATCTCCCATTGTTTGATTAATTTGATTATTGTATCCTTAATATCCCTAGGCTTATCAAGTAAATGACACTCTAATGCATATTCTATAAAAAGATCCTTATACCCTAAAACAGCTGTACAGTGGTCATTTGGCTGATCCCCATTGCATACCACAAAATCTTTAGGATGATCTATATCGTCATTGGTATACACAAAATTTTGATAGGTCGTTTTCTTACCTTTATTATCAAAAGTAATATCAAACCTATATGCTCCGTACCCTTTTAGGTCATCATATCCTAGTGGAACAATATTATACGTTGTATTTTCAGATGTTAGATCCAAAAATCTCCATAAATATCCTTTGTAGAGATCTTCAAATTCAGAGTCATACCCCTTCTCTATAGTAAAAAAGAAACTATCATGCGAATATTTATGTCCCTCTAACTCAAGTGAGGGATAAATAAAACTATGCGTAGTAATCATATTGGCATCTTTTTTAACTTCAGCTCCGAGTGACAAATACCTCCTTGGTATCTTTAATTTCAGCGAACCAATCGTCACTTCTCTCTCCGGTGTATACACATACCACAGACATATCCCATGCATTGTCGCTGGCAAGTTATCATGCTGCCATTGAAAGAATTTCTCACAATCTTTGGTCTTACTGATATCTTTTGGAACCAAAATCTGCCCTTGGATATTATTCATAGTAAAATGTACCCACACCTCATCACGCCAAAAATATTGCCAACCGAATATAGTAATTATAATTGCTAATGCAACATACATATATATCACGACCTTCAGCATTTTGATCATAACCCACAGCAACACTTTCCAGATTTTATTTATCACTTAAAACTTGCCTCTTATTAATATGTTTACGTACAACAGCACTATGGAGATAGTATACTGTCATCAGAATTACGCATTACCTACAAAATATTTCTATCTGTATTCACATTATGTATGTCATATTTTGCAGCATTCTCTTCCATGTTTTTACCCTTCACTATCTTGTTTATTTAGGATTCACATCCGTTTCACTATCATTATTTACTAAATTTTTTATGGCTTCATCATATACATCCTCTGATATAGATGTCACATTAGACCCATATATCTTACCCGCGCTAAATACTACTATTTGATCTTTATTGTTACGCTCTCGCGCTATATTTTCCATCAAAACAGCCGCTTCCTTAGGTTTTCCAAAAAACATTTGTTTTTCTTTCGGATCTTCAATATCTTGCACCCTGGACCTTTCAAACTCTAATATCTCTTCTTGGGACACATAAACAACTCTTGGGCTCTTAGAATATATTTTGTTTCCTATCAAAATACCTAGCAGTAAGGATGCAGCTATTAACCCTAAACTCTTGTAAAAATCTATATTAAACACTTCCATATTTACGCTCCGCTATAATTGACACAGCTTCATCTAAAGGAACACCACTTTTTGTAAGTTCATTCAAGGCCTTAAACACATCTGCGTCCGTTGAATATAAAATCTTGGAATAGTTATCCAAAACAAGCCTTCCTACCACCTTTACACCAGTCGCACAAAGCAAAGCTTCTGCATATTTATCTCTTGAAATGCTTATTGATTTAATAAGTGGAACCATATCCTTAAAAGCTTCAGATGTTTTGAAAGCATTAATTCCTTTCTCATCTTGCTTCAAAAGTACAGTCCATGTACTATTCTCCAAAACAGCCCTATGATGATCTCCTCCTTGTAAATCTGTGAAGTTCTGCACACAAACTACTAAAGACCCACCATATTTCCTGATTGTCCTTGCAAGTTCAGCTAAGAATTTTGCAGCATAATCAAGTATCATCCAAGCTTCATCCACTATCAGAACAAATCTTTTGCTCCTGTCCCCTGTAAGTACCTGCATAAATATCTGCATACCAATGATCTGAAGTACTACCGCAAGTAATAACTGATCGTTTTTTATCTCCTCAAACTCAAACACAGTAATTTGTTTATCAAATTTGATTTCTTTATTTCCTTTTTTTTCTTTACTATGAGCTCTATTACCACCAAAAAACTTACCATAAAGGCCTTCACTACTATAAGAAAACAAACTCAAGGAAAGATTCGTTGCAACTTCACTATTACCTCCATCTTGACCAATACTAAGGAGCACTTCAGCAAGCTTTGTTACATCCAAATCACCACCATGTTTCTCTAATCCCTTGGCAATAGCTTTCTCAATAGTTGATTCCTTTAAATTGTCGCCTTTAGCACCACACATAGAACAGACAATCGCTTTAGCATATGTTATGGCTATATTTCTGTCTTCTTCCGACATATCTACAGCAAATCCAGCAAATGGATTAAGTGCTATATTGCTATTTTTCCCAAATCCTATTATCTCACCACCCAAAAGCTCACAAATATTCTTAAAGCTCTGGCCTATATCCAAAATGAATACTTTTACATTTTGAGCCATCATACTTGTTGCAAGCTCTTGTAAAAACACCGATTTACCAGAGCCGGATGGACCAAATACACATACATTGTAATTACCACTAGATATACGATAAAATGGATTCCAATTAAATAACTGTCCACGCCTTCCAATAAGTAACATTCCAGGCTCAGGTACCCCTTTCCATTCAGCATGAATTGGAAGTTTTACAATAACTTCGCTAGACAGTGCCGTTCTTGCTAATTTAAACTGAGAAAGATATGTCCAAAGAATAGAAGAATGCATTGGCAGTATCGAAAGCAACGCCGGAAGCTGAAAGTGCCTATTGATATCGAGACGCCAATTCATAATATTATAAAGTGAGAAAAGACTTTGTTCAGCCTCATCAATAAAATCACTAGGTGCTGTCATCATTATTTGGAAATATTCAGTCAAAAATTTCTCGCCATTTTTGGCTCTATCATTTATATCTTTCCATTCAGCTGATTCTCGCTTTATGTCTCTATTATTACGACTATACCATTGTTCAGCAGAATCAATAACTCTCTCACCTTTTTGAACCAAAGCTCCTTGTGCTGCTTTGTTGAGGTTACTTGCTACAGTATAAGATAATATAAATCTTGCCGGGATAGCCAAATTATCCCTAGCTCCATCTCCAAGTAAACCTATCATCTCATTTAAACTAAATTCTTGCGGCAGTTCACTTACAAAATAGCATTTTGATGTCAGTTTGCTATCATAATGCTCTACTCTATCATCCACAATGCTATGACTTCTACCTATGTCAAGCATTTGATCTGCAATTGTTCTACTCGGATCATATCTTCGAGGTCTGTCTCTAAATCCTTTTTTGTTTCTTTCTAAATCAAGTTCTAAAATCTCACGCACAAGCCCCATTAAATCTTCTACACCTAAAATTCGCGGGTTCAGATCTATAGAATCAAGCTTCTGTTTGAGATTCTGCATAAAAGCCTTAATTTTATGTGCACCAGAGCTTGAGAAAGAACATTTCTGACTAAACACTAGATATAACTTATAATTTCTTGCAGTACGTCCCACAGAATCTTTAAAACTCGATGATAAATGATTCAAAAACTTTTCACGTCCCTGCTCCAGTTTTTTCAGTGCGGGGATAGTTGATACTCTTGCTGATTTCCAATGACTGATAATATCTCCTATATCATTACTCGCCACAAGCAAGAACTGAATCCAGCTACCTCCAGGCATCTCATCGTTAAAAAAGTGTTCTAAGTTTTTTGTCAATGTCTCATCTGCTCCAACAATCGGCGCCAGTTCCATCAAAAATCCAACCCATCCCTCATCACTAAAAAACAAAGAGCTAGTTTCATCAAAATATTTATAACATAGAAAATCAGAAAAACTCTTAGCTCCGCCTGTGCTCTGCATTAATTCGGACCCAATCTTACCGGATGCACCATATGTACTACCTTTAGGAGCATAGTCAAGTCCTACAACGTTTGCCATTTTATCCGCAAATCCACCTATATTATGTAATACCTCAGTAATACCCATATTTTTTACCTTCTCATTTCTTTTACTTTTTTTACTTTACTAGTATTTTTGTCTTTTTATTATTTTGCTTCTAAGCTGGACTCTTCAGTAATAACCACATCATCTGTTATTTCTGGAATACTAGCCTTAGCTTTAATAGGACCAGTCTTAGGTACTACTGCTTCGTCTAATCTTTGTGCCTTCTTACAATTTTTACCCTTACATTCAGCCTTATATACTTTATCAATTTCCCCAGAATCTATTTTTTTATCAACAGACCGTAACATCTCACAAGGAAGTCCTATGCCGTCAGCACAATTGAATTTACTCGAATAGGTAGAACAAGATGTCAAACATACTGCACATGCGACAGTAATAAATATCATGGTTAGTATATTTTTTGGTTTTTTTGTATTACTCATATTACCAATATTACTTATATTCCCTATATTACTCATAACTTCCTTCCTACTTTGTTTTTTTATTTTGGCTCATTAGCGTGATTTTTACGCTCTTTCTCAATTGTTTGTACAATATCCGTACTACCCAAATAAACACCCTTGGTAAACACTATATCAACTCTTGTGCCACCAGGAATCAGTAGCACTGGCGACATATTTTCTGCTTGTTTAATGTAATAATCAGCTATCTTCTCAGCTGCATTACCCATTCCAGTCAAAGTATTATCCTTTAGCCTAGCTCCAATTCCTGGATTTGTAGTATTAACAGCCCCAAGGCTACTGAGCGTAAATTGACCTTCGTTCTTCATAGTTCCTGCAAAACCGCTGAGCATTCCACCAATCGCAGCATTCTTTATATGTTTGGTGCTCATATCTACAACTCTACCCTTAATACCATTCATGCCGTCATCTCCATATACAAGACCTGCTATTTTGGTAGTTACTATTTCTTCTGATGACTTATCCTCACAAACCATTGTTTCAGCTCTAATTACAGCTCTCTCACTTGAAAGATCCCCATAGCTACTCCCAAGAATACGACAAGTACTTAAATCAGCCTTAAAATTCTTCGGCAAATTACCCTTGCCAGTAAGGCGTATAACCACAGGAACAGGTTCCGAACTACTACCGACAGAAGTAGATACTGATATTCCGCCAAGTAGAGTACCAGTGACATATCCAGTTTCAGGTATATAGAGCTTACTGTCTCTTGGAGTTGTTATATTCATCTCATCTTCTATTAGAGCGCTTTGAAGGTTGGCTTCCACAATACTATCAAACTCCTTATCAGACTCTTGCGATTTAAGTCTTGCCTCTTTCATTTCATTGGTAGCTTCCTCTAAAGCCTCTTTTGCAAAATGAAGTTGTTTTTTAAGTTCCTCTATTTCGCCTTTAGTTTGAGATATTGTTTCTTCAGATTTTGCATGTATTGCATCTGAAATCTTAGCAAGCTGAGTATTTGTAGTTTCCTGAGTCTCATGTAATTTATCTTCGAAGTGATTTCTCCACATACGATCAGGATCTAGCGCTTCACTTGCTACTTCTACATTGATTTTTTTGCTTTTTTCTTTATTTTTATCATTCCCAGACCCTATACCAGAATTGCCATTTGATCCAATATTTAAAAAGGCAAAGCCTACTATAATTACGAGAAGAGCGCCTCCTCCAAATAATAACATTTGTCTTGTCAGAATCTGACCATTCTCACCATTTTTATTTTCTTTATTTTCTTCAGTAAGTCGTGGTGCTATTTCACTCAACTTGGCACTATTTGCCTGTTTGTTAGCTATTCTCGCCACAACTTGAGTAAAAAAATCAAAAAAAGAAGAAACTTTTTTTAAAAAAATCTGTTTTATATTGTTAAAAATTGCCATATCTTACACTTCCTCTTTGTCATTCATCACTATAAAAGCATATATACTGCCTTTTGCAGGAATAGTATTACTCTCACTATTTGTAAGTATTGTACCTGCAAACATTGTACTGAGGATTTGATTATCAAAAACCTCTCGCTTTTTTGTTTTATTTTTGATTTCAAGTACAATACCTTTAATCCCAGCCAGTCTGTATTTATAAATATAAGTTTCTCTAACCTCTAAACCTATTAAAGTTGATGCAACCAACACACCACTTTCCTTCCTGTCTTTGCTTATATTTTTTCGTATTCTATTTTGCAAACATTTAGAACAACGCAATGTTACACCATTCTCTATAAGCTCCGTAACATCGTACTTTCCTCTAATTCCCAGTACCATGCTTTTAAGCATTTCCTTAGCCTCACTAAACTTCTCTATACCAACAGAAGCTTTATAATGAGCTACTCCCTCACTTGAACCAGTATTAACAGTCTTACTCACGCCTAAATTTTCAATATTCCTATCCCTACTCTTATCTCTGATTAAAATTACTCCTCCTTCACCATCTTTTACACGTAAAGATAAATCTTGAAGCCTTCCACCGCCTGAGATAATGGTAATATTGATCTTCTCATCTACTTTGACCTTTGGCATGATGAAAATACTTGTACCTAAAGTATCATGTACCATAGTGTATTTATTACTATCTCCAACCACTTCTTTAATACCAACATTTCCAAAGCTAATACGAGTCTGGGATTTTGTTCCAGCCAGAGCTGATATTTGACGGGTTGGATCATATACAAACTCCTGAACCCCAACATCTTGCGCCATAGCCTTCACTGCAAAAAATGATAAGAAGCTAAAGCCAATCCACAATACTATAATGAAGAGCAATTTGAGATTATCTCCATATTTACTGGTTTGTTTTTTGAATCTGCAATCGTTATAATCATTGATTTGAGCATTTACTCTGTTATTCATTCTGGTTCTCCCTCATCTTGATCTACTTTAAAGTCAATATTTTTAGAATCTGTAGGCTCCACAGACTCAAATTTCAAACTTTTAGCTTTATCTCTAGCTTTTTTATCTTCATCTACAATCCTCATAAATGCTTTGAGTCTAAGATTTCCTCCTTGGAACTCAAAATCTAGCCTGTAATCTTCATTTTCAGACTCATGCCCTGCTTTTCCATAATAAGAAGTCAGAATTCCATGAGCTATGACACTTAAATTTTCAAGATCTATCTCTAAATTCTTCACGCTAAAATATGTAGTGAGATCAAATCTCTTATAATTTCTCTCACATGTGGTAAAATATTCTATCACCTCTTTTAAAGCTCGTTTATCACTATTTGAAGTATATTTTAGAATTAATTCCTTTTTGTGACCTATATCACTAGGACTTAAATCCAGTAAATTACTCAAAAACAAAAGCGACATCTCCTCAATATAGCTTTTAGACACACCAGACTTAGAAACCATCATTTCTTGACGCAAAGCAGGAACTAATACTATCTTCTCGTCCACAGTGGCCACCTTTATTCCTAAAAATAGATTTGACACTAAGCTAACAGCACTTGCCGCAAGAAACAAATTCCTTTGCCTCGTTATTTTACCTATATTTTCTATCAACACTGATTTATGCATATTTTTTTCTTTTTTCTATTACGCTTGCTTCAAAACTTTCTATATATAAATATTTAACTTATGTCTAAATATTTAAAATTAAAAATTATCACTTGACACCACCAACCTTTGGTTGTATGCTCGCCCGCAGTGTTGGTCAATTAAGTACCGTGGCATCCTCCTAAGTACGCATTTCAATTACACGAAATTGATCAACACGACTCTTGCCACTTACTTCATAAAAATCTTCTATCACAGGATTTTGGCAAATATTTAGAGCTTACCAACAACTGTGTTGGCAAATTCCAGTAGCACCACCTTTGTATATGCCCTTTATGCCAATAACTTGAAACTCCAGCTCCAAGCAAATACCCACCAACGGAGCCAAAAATGGCCACTGTAAAATCAAACTTTATCATCACAAGTAACCCTAATATTCCACCAAACACAAGGCCTGTAAGTTTTAGGCCATAGTATTTGATTTCTTTATTTAAGCATCTGTTTATAGCAATTCTCATAAATACACCTCTAATTAATGCTTACATTCCAAATCCTGTTTTAACAGCAACCATTGCAAGACCAGCAAGAGCAGCACCTATACCAAATCCTATTGCTTTAGTACGCAAGTCTCCTGGCATCATAATTGCTCCAGCCCCACCTACTGCAACAACGGCCTTCCCATAATGATCTGTTACAAGCTTCGCTAATGGCTCAAATACCGCCTTTCCGGCATCATCAACATTAAATACTGTTGCTTGTGCAGCTTCTGGCAATAACATCAGAGCTCCTGCCATACAAACTCCACCAATAAGAGTTGTTCCAAAATGATGCCCTGCGTTACTAGGACTAGTAACATCATTTTGAAGTTCTGCTTTGGTTTGAATATCTTGATTCATATTTTGTTCTCCTTGTTTTGTTAATTGTTGTGTTGCTTGAACCAATAATTTTGCTATTTGAGCCCTTCTCATAAAATCCCCACTGATAATATCCTGATAAATAGGCATCTTACGTACTGGAAAAAAACACCCATGCTCTCCAGGATTGGCAAGTAATATTTGAAGTTGATTACGAAGTTTTTGTTCCATGATTTTATCTTTCTTACTATTACTGAGCTCACTGAGGGCTACCATTAACTCTGTAAAGCATTGGTGAGCTTTGCCATAGAACTTTTTAACCAGTCCTTTATCTCCAAATTCAATATCTATACTACGATCATTTTTAGTTCTAATGCTCATGATATACCTCTTTTTTATATTAGGTCAGTACCACCCACACCACCAGCAAGCTCTATAGCGTCCGTAATAGCACTAATGTTTTGTTCGATAGCATCTAAGTCTGAGTCATATTTTGCTTGATCAAAGAATGGCTTATCTTCTAATTTTCTTTGTTTGTAGCCCACTGTGTAACTGCCCCATGCAAAATGCTCTGGTTGAATATTATGACAAGGCTCTCCATTGCCTCTCGCATTAATATGTAGCTCTGGATCTATTTCATCCACTGGCAAAGGTACTTTCTCTGCTATTGCTTGTCTGATTGAAGCTTGAGTTTCTGGATCATTTTTTATATGCACTCCATACCTATGTTGTTTCCAGAAAACATTGCAAGTCCAATCGGGATTGTGATGCCCTAGAACCTCTACAAGTTTAAACTCACATTCTTTATCTGCCACCAACACATAAGTAGGACGAACTAACGTGTAGTTTTGTCTGTTACCTATAATTTCTTCCCTATGTTGAATAGCAATAGCTAAATTTTCTTTCATTTCTCTAGTCATAGTATTTTTTCCTTTGTTGATTTGTTGTTATTTTATCGTCGTTTACTTCAAGATACTTTTTGTATTTTGTCTAATTCTTTAAACATTGCATCAATACCTCCAAACTTATCCAACATCTCCTGAGCTTTGATTTCTAGTTGTTTATGCTCTTCCGATCCATGATTAGATGCTTTTGACAGTATCCTTAAAAGCTCACTTAACTCTTCTCTGTTTTTATAATTTTGATTTGTACTTAATTGTTTGTTCTGTGTCATAAATTACCTCTCAATGTATTATTATGTTTTGGCTCAACTATTCTTGACATTAATTTCTTAATACCCCTTCATATAAATGGATTTATTTATTATATCACATACTTCGTTTGCTATGTCAAGCGATTATTTGATATATAATTTATTATTTGACTTTTTTTTAAATAATTGATATATTCTTGTTATAATGCCATGTTCAGAAATTCACCTCACAACAACGGCGTCATCCTTAAATTGCGTCTGCGCAATTTAATTTGGAAAATGGTATAAAAATATATCTGGAATGTTGTCTTAATGAAAAATTTACAAACTAAGATCAGTAACTTAATGTCTCAGAGAAAGATGAGTTTTGCTGATATTGAAAAAGAAACAGGCTTGAATAGAAATACGGTTTATAGCATTGTTTCAGGAGCATCTAAGAACCCTGGTGTAAATGCTCTACAACTCATTGCAAAAGCTCTTGGGGTAAGTTTGGCAACAATCTTAATTGAAGAAGAAGAGATACATTCTAATCCATTATCTCATAATCAATTAAAAGCCTTCTCAGAGGCAACAACTGCTACAATTAGCGCTATAATTGAAAAAAATCTAAATTTGCCAATAGATAAATTGATTTTAATAATAAAAGAGATTTATCAATATTCTATAAAAGCTGACCCACCTAATGTAGATCCTAGATTTATTGATTGGTTACTTGAGGATAAATATAACAATTAATCTTCTTCACTCCATAAGTCCATATTACTATTATTACAATATTCTAGCATAGAAATTGTATTA
>Ga0208260_1000695_pt1 | contig 11099 bp, 4 predicted proteins | sample CryBogCBH18Aug09_FD_184619 | JGI IMG/M metagenome (GOLD analysis project Ga0208260, IMG submission 184619) | Freshwater microbial communities from Crystal Bog, Wisconsin, USA - CBH18Aug09 (SPAdes) | ecosystem: Environmental > Aquatic > Freshwater > Lake | place: Crystal Bog, Wisconsin, USA...
GTCATCACTCGGTCATCGCTCGGTCATTGGGGTCATCGCTCGGTCATAACGTCATCGATCATGACGGTCATCACGCGGTCATGACGGTCATCACGCGGTCACTAGTAAAATAAAGCCTTCTGGGCATAAAAAAATGAAAAATTCGAATATTTTAAATGCAGCACAGCAACTACGGCCATTGCAGGTCATCTGAGGTCATCTCTCGGTCATTGATCGGTCACCGAGGCCATTTTCCACTGTACCCCTCCGCCACCGTCTCCTGCGTCATGTCATCCCCTCTACAGTGCTCTCCTCGAAAACTGCAGCCATTGCTGCAGTTCAAGCAACTTCGACCGGATGATGACACCGGATTCCGCTGCAAGCTGGCGTTTACCGAGATTGGTTTGCTTTGATTATTGGTTGTATCTGATGGTACCTGGATCGTATAACGTTGCATATATGTAACTGTTTTTGAATCCCCGTGCGTTGCATTGTGGTTGCATGACTTCGACATTTGTGGTTATTTAGGTACGATCACTCAGTTTGAAAATGTCGCGCGCAACACTTCCGGCTGCTTTCTCCGAATGGAAGCTTTTGACGGGCAAGGTTTTTATGAATATATTACGTTATCCTGAACTTATATATCGATCGATTTATCGTAGATTTCATGCCCTGTATTGCATTCGGAGATGCAGCGATGGTTCTGAAATCCGCGCTCGTGTTGGAAAAGGTACGATAGCCGATTAATTGAATGAAATTTAATGTTGCGTGTGGCGATTATGTAGATTGACATGAATTCGTCGATATCATTTCAGGTCTACATCGTTTCTGGTGCGTCGACGAAGCTCGACAACAAGGGTGTAACCCAGTTGCGATTCGACGCGAAGACCAAGCTCGAGCCGTCGGCAGACACTTTGCCTGCAGCTGTGACGGCCTTCTTCGACGATCTTGGTGTTTGATCATTCTTTATTCAAGTGACTTGACCGGTTAACGATCAATGGTTATTTCAATGTCAATAATTTAATTGTGAATATATTATTATCAATTTTCTCAACGTTCATAATTGTAGGCTGCTTCTGTTCATGTTCGCTTCACCGTAAAAGCGAACATAGGCTCTCGAGATCCGTGGTACCATTGCTGCACAACTTGCTTCAAGAAGCAAGAGGATGTTTGTTTAATTACTTGAGTGTTTATGTATATCTTCATTCATTTTCTACATTTTTCTTGCAGGATGCCTCAAGTTGCTCAAGCTGCCACTCACCAAAGATGGATTGGCGAATCCAATTACAGGTTCTCGCTGTGGACAGTAAAGGCCGCGAAGAGCGCGTCAACATATTTGAGGTTCATCTTAACCGTTTGTTCATATTCCGAGAAGTTGTTTCACTTGATGTCTTGCAGCCTGCAGCTCTGCAACTGCTCAAAGTGGACCCGAATTTGTCCGGACCAGCCAAGTTTTCTGCTGTGGATGAGGCGCTCACAAATGTGGTGGGAGCGACCGCCACAGCCAGATTTGGTCCAATGAAGCGTGCTGCCGTTCCTGTTTGTAATTACTATTACTTTATTATTATCACCGCTTCTTTAACTGGTTCAATGTTCGTGTTCGATAGCCGTTAATCCTGTTTACGAATAGGAATTCAACAATATGAAGGTGTCTGTCACGGCGACCGACATTCGAGAAGTGGCATACGTGCCTGCTGACCAGCCGTCCGTCGGTCTGTGTGATGCTCATTCTTGTCGTTTACTGCGATGATGAAGTTCATGTCCTCCCTTTAGACGCCGTGAAGCCCTCTACGATCAAAGATGAGCCCGTGGTCAAGTCCACAGTCAAGAAGCTCGCAAAGTAACGGCTAATCATGTATCTTCATGCTCTTCCCATTTTCATTCTTGAACATTCGAAACCCACAAAGTGCACTCATCAGTTTGTTTATTAGTTGCTTAACTCCTATGCTTTGGTTCATGCTACAATGTTTCGTTTCGTTGGTATACAATGTTCAATACAAGCAAATGAATGAGAAGAATAATGATTGAAGAGGAGCCTAGCTTGAGTACTCTCCCTCACTGTTTTCAGCAGATTCCGGGTCGCGGGCACGGCGAGGTGGAGAGCGGCTGCGCTCACGAAGACGAGCACGGCGCTCCTCCCGTTGGCGTGCCTCCTCGTTGCGGAGCAGATCTTTTTCACGCTGTAAAATGCGCTCATAGAGCTCCTCCGCCTTCTGGATGACCTGCGAAAAGCAATATTAAGAAGAGGGAAGATAATCCTGAACGAGGAAAATGATCTGATATGTGTGCATATTTGTAGCATCGCAAACGAACAGTTAAAAGCTCAGCCGATGTGCAGGTTTTGGCGACGAAATTGGCTGCCACCTTGTCTTGTGGAAACTCAAGGGCGGTGAGTAGCGCCGAAGAAATGCGGACCACTCTTCCTACGGTGACGAGTGGACGAGATATAATTTGTGAATGATGCATCTACTTATAATGAAGTGGATCTGAGATCAGCTTTCCAAAAAAAAACAAAAAAAAAAACAAAAAAAAACAGGCATGCCATGGAGTATTCATGACTCAAACCCTGTGCTTGCACGGGGCGATTGTTAATGGCCGTCATGGGCGGACGAGCGAGATGATCTAAAATAACGTTAATCCATGGCAATTATTCAGCGCAACCGTTATACTGAGAGAAATGATAACGCCGAGCGAAATCATGAGTATTAACTCCCGTATGTGATGCACAAAATCATCAAGTAACGCCAATAAGCATTTCAATATGAACAAACAAGGGGGAAGATTATCCCACGAGGCATCATCGACAACGCGCTTCGGTGATGATGATGATGATGATGCAGACATGACGGTTAATGATGTTAACGGAAAAATGTTGAACTATTTTTGTTCCGATGCAAAACATTACTCATGCATTTCAATATCCGCTCAGTCAGGGACGATCATCCTTCCCTTGTTCGACTGTTGTCGTCATGTTTCCCTCTCATGACGATAACGAACTGTCAACTAAGTTATATGTAGTTCCATTCTTTTCTTGTCTGGTGCTTGATGCACATGCACTCACCGATGATGTTTTCGTGATTCAGGCATGATGCGAGCTGCTAGCTTCATGAGGGAATATCGGCCGCGGCACGGCAAATAGAACAGAATCATTTTACTTTGCTGAACCAGGCTGGCGGCTCCGTCCCTGCTCCCGTGGGGCTCCAGATGGATCAGATAGAAGTCGCCTGCGATGATAGTATCATTCTGCATGTGTATGTTCATGTTTGAGTGCAATATCGCTATGATTGAAATATAACCAAATATTGGTGAAAGAAACACTGAATAAACAACCAAAGTTTGGTTAACGAAGGAAAATCTATTAACTATTAAACTACTCAAATGACCTGTTAATTCAGATGTAAATTCATTGCGTGCTCATGTGCCATTGGACTAGTGCCTTTGAAAACTTCAGATTGAGCAGGTGCTCTCGGGTTGCAGCGGACATTGGCAGTATCCGCATGTGACTGCTGTGTCTAACTCTTGACACTCCAACATAGAATGCGGGCAGATTTACATCCATCTGATTTGAGCCGGCACAGTTGAAATCCAATATGATTCGCTCTTCGGTGCGACCTTGCACTTTGAAGAATGTGACTGCAAACGCCAGATCCACCCAATATGTTCGAACTTTGATCTTAGCCTTTCGCAGTCGAGCAGTTTTTCCCAACTTTGCGTCTCCATTGTCCATAAGTGTCAATGGCACGACGACAGCATCACTTCGGATTGTTTTGTCTGGATCCCATGAGCCGATGTCCAAATTTGGCAGCTCCACGTTGACGGATATTGGAAGATCATCATCAGGCAACCAGTACACCTCTCCAGGATAACACTGAGATATGCTTGACCAATGCTGATCCGCGTTGGCTGGGCCAAGTGTGAGTGAATGTAACTTGCATCGAGTTCCATTGGCAATTCTGAGTGTGGTTGATACATTGTGACTGATGACTGCGGGTGCTCCGGCAACAAAGTAAAACGTTAGCTCTTTTATCGCCTGTAAGGACTGCGAAATGTTAGCACCGGTTGCTGCTGCTCTCGCATTCAACTTCCTTCGTATGGATTGACAGATAGGTAGTCGCCAAGCTATCACCGGTTGACCCGTCTCCTTAGCAAATGAAACGGCTCGAGCCAAGTTTATTTGTACACGCTGTTCATTGCCGGCCACAACAATACACGCCTGTCTCCACAACGGATCGCTTATGGCATCATTCGCTGTCAGTTCCTGGAGCTCATCTACGATACCAGACATTCGTACAGGGTTGGAAAGTGTTGGATCTCGCAAAAATTCCAATCGTCGACTGTGAGGTTCATCAAAGCTTCTTTCTTGTTTGGTCAGATTAATTCGACGAAACATGCGAAATAGCCGTCCATCGTGACTTGTGGAGTCACAAGCAGCACTGATCAATGAGACTCCAACAGGAAAGAGCTGAAATGGATCTCCCATAAGAATAACAGTGAGTCCACCGAAAGGTAGGCTGTTTCCGTACCAGTTTTGCAGTCTTTGATCAATGTGTGACAACATCCTTGCCTGCATCATGGAGAATTCGTCAATTACAATGAATCTTGCGTCCTTCCCAAAAATGACGGAGGCTTCCTTGGAATTGACATCGTAATAGCTACTACCGTCGTTGTTGTATGCGTACAGAGTATGGACCGTGTAACCATTCGGAAGATTGGTAGCAGCGATGCCAGTCGGTGCACAACATTTGAACGCACCAGGTTTATTGATCTTTTCAATAATTTGATTGATCAAAAATGTCTTCCCAGTTCCTGCTGCCCCCGTTAAAACCACCAACAACGCTTCAGGTAGCGGGAATTCATTCGGATTTTCTCGATGAGCATCGTCAGCCTCATACCATCCAATACACTGATTGAATATATCCTGCTGTGTTGGATTCAACGATTGTGGAACGTTGTCAACCGCAGATACTGCGCTGTCTTGCGATGTAACCATGGCCGAATCCGCGTTTTCAAATGATGCTGACGTTGCATTTGACTCAGGCGACATTTTGAAAGCACGAATACGTTTGAACATTTGTTTGTTGGCGATGACATCATTTGGATCTGTTGGTTGGAATTTTGCACGAGCCAGTGCATCAAAGGATAGTGAAGAAGATGGCGTAATATTGTCAGGCGAGTTGGAATGATCCTGGTCAAGCACGGAGATACGACTGATACTTGTCTCGATATTCCTCATAGTGTCCAGCGTCTCTTGGTTGTCTGTTGCAACGAGGGCATCGTACGAGTCAATAAATTGTCGCAACGCCTCAGCTGCTGTAGATTCGTCAGGCTGCTTACGAAATGGATTGAGCTCCTCTTGCAGTAACTGGTTCTCGTCATTCTCGCTGCCCCAATACTTGGTTGCCCGTCCACGAAATTGAGTATGCATCTTCAGTTCCTTTGCTGAAACAGAAAGCCCTTGCGAAGCGATTCGTATCCAATGCAACCGTGCCTTGTCTATGTAACGATCGCTGTGTTGAAGCATGGTTACATATCGTAGTAACTCAGCATAAGTCAATGGAAACTGTTGCCCCAGATCCTTGCTGAATGGACGGTGCAGAGTCAAATAATACGCCGCAAACTCGTTTGCTTGCTGCAGCCAAGAATCATCTTCCCGTCTTGGCCCCGGATGTCTTGGTGGTGGCCTTCCAGCGAGCATTGGAATGACATGTTTTGAACGCAAGCGTTGAATATGTGATGTGCTCATCGGATGATCGCTGTGAAATGCGAAAACTCCATTTTTTCGTCTTCCAACAGAATTCGCGGATCGGGTCGTCTCCTCAGTCATGTCGTCATTAGTTGGCCCCGCTTGCAAATCCTCAAACTGCTCCTCCTCAATATCATTTTGCACTGTAGCTTGAATTGTGGATGCTGTGTTTTGCGAAGTCGGGGCCGCCTTCTTGATAACCGTGATTATTCCAGTCCACTCGTAATATGTAAAGTCGCGAAGAGTCGGGTCAGTTTCACAACAACGGTAAAGATAATGCTCGAACTGAGCAAACGTGAGTACTTCAGATGAAGATGAAGACCCGACTGCAATGATTTCTCTCAAGCCATCATTTTCATCAACATCAGCCATTGCTTCAGCATCGTCGTCCAGGTCAATTTCAACATCTAATAAACATGATGTATTTCCTAACAATGCACTGTGCTGTTGCAAGATGGCCTCATCAGACGTCGTTATTCCATCATCTTCTCTGACACATTGCGAGGAGAGATACTTAATTGCAGGCCGGATGAAGACGAAAGCGAAGGGATGTGAAAAAATATTGCTTGGAAATCCCAGAACACCAAGTGCGGCAGTCTGTCCTCCAACTTCGGTACCACCTTGGGTTGAATTCAGAATCATATTCAGAAGACGAGCCGTGTTCCTAAAATCGGTGCCTGCATCTTCTGCTCGTGATGGATATCTTTCCATTTTCCGCAAGGCTGCACTTACAATTGGCAATGGGGTCTGCACTTTGTTTCCATCCTTGGTCATGTATTTGACAATGTAATACGTTGCTGATTTCGACTGTGCCAGATTGCCCAAGACTTCCACGCATGTATTGCTGGCAATCATCGCAGTTAGACACGGTGAAAATGTCACCACATTGGAGTTTGAGCCAGTCTCATATTCTGCCCAATATTCTGCGCCTTCTGGTATGCTGTCATATTCCTCTTGCTTTTGTGAATCGAAGTTGTCTGTTGGTCGTTGGAGTTCCAGAATAACCACTCGATCATCTTTCAGATCCAACAATGGGTCGCCGTACGTCACTTTAACCGCCATCCTTGTTCTTGCCAGCGGCATCTTGCTATTTTCTGGTTGCTCCAATTGAAGCAATCCAGTCGTTCGATTACAGGTAGCACGAGGATATGCTAAGCGACATCTGTACTTGCCAGACTCTCCCTTGTGGCACGTAAAGGTATGACTGTGTCTGTTGGTACTGTAGGCGACAGCAAATGCTCTTGTCATTAATGCGACCATGTCGCTTTTGTCCTCCTCCGTTGTCAACGACGCATCCAAACTATATTGCACGGAGTGTGGATCATTACGAATTTCCGAGTGCTCTGAAGACAGCATACTCTGATTGATGCCTGAGTCGCACCATTCTGATTCTGGATTTCTGGCTTGATCTTCCAAATTTCCTTCGCACATCATTGCTGTTGGAGAATATTGATGCATATCGCCATCGTCGTGGTGGGCGCAAGATTCTTCAAGGAGCTCATCCGGAAGAATTTCATCAGAATCATGTTGCATCCTGGCTGCAGCTGATAGTGAAAGAGTTTGCAATGAGTGGCTCTCGAGCGCCGAATATCTCTGGTCCCTATACGACTGCGATGGTTTGACAGGAGTAGTACTAGACCCACCAATAAAACCAGCTGGATGAGTTGAGATTGCAGCTGCATTCGCCTTGCACTTCTCAATAGCGGGCAAGAAAGATTGGATAATACCGTCGAATCGCCGACAAATTCTTTTCATCACAGTTGGGTCATCGATATATCGTTGTAAGGACAAAGGTGAAAGCTCTGTTGTCAGCACACCGTGCGCGTGCTCTGGTCCCTTCGCTTGCTCTTCGCTAACAAATCCGTAGCAAGTCACAGTGCCAAATATACCATTGAATCCAGGCAAACTGTCATCATTACTCTCGACCAACATTGCATCCTTGCGGCGCGAGTATTCAGGAGTCATACCCACAAGTATTTCCAGAAAAGCCTCCATCAATTGCCTGTATACACGAGCCATTGTAACAGGATTTTTAGCAACACAGGAGCCACGTTGCCACAATGTTGGCAACGGAAAGTTACGATTGACATCTTCATCGTGGCAGTTGAACTCTGTACCATTTGATGTATCATGGCCACGGACGCTCCGGGAAAGGCGAAGTGCCAGTACCGAGTCGGTATTGCTTGGCGCCATCGTGACAAAGAAGGTGAAAGGGCCAGCATAGTAAATCATGGCCATAAGCATGGTCATGGCATACGACCTTTGCTCTTCAGACCAAGGAATACTTTTGCCTACTGTTCTCATGACGGAATTCAACGTTTGCTGAAGATATTTTGAATCCGAAGAATCGGGCGAATCTATTGCAGCTTGCAGACGATCCTGAAAGTTATTTTCGGGATTGTTGACTATTTCCTGAAAAGTCTTCATGGCATTTTCGTCTCCTTTGACTTTGCAAGAAACCTCCCTTGCTGTTGCATGTCTTTGCAACTGATTGAATGCCAGAAAGAGAAATTGAGGTCTCTTTGCAAAGCGACCGTCGTAATGAAGGAGCATGTGATCAAGCTCGCGCTGGTTGAGGCTCGACATTGGTCCTTTGCGAAGACCCTCGCCCAAAAGAAATAAGTCCGGAAAACTGCCGTAATACAGATCGTTGTTCTGGCCAAACTCATTGACTGGGACTTGTTGAACTGGGACTTGAAGAGTACTCGAAATAATTGGCTCTGTTCGACTCAAGATGATTGTAGACATAGAAGAGGCTGCCGCCGTGCCGCCAGCAATATTGTCAGGTGAAGAAGCGGATACTGAAGGACCCGGTGATAACACTGCATCTTGAATGGTTGTACCGATGAAAGGACCAACATGACCTCCAAAACACTGTCGCTGCACGATGTTCAAAAATGCTTCCCCTGAAATCGGCGCTTGACGTATTTTCCCCGACACAAAGACATGTTCCATTGAACCAGCCGCAGCTTGAACTTCATCTGCCGAGGCCGTGCGATCATGAACAATCTTCTCCAGTTCCTGTTCGTCTTTATGGTCGCAGAGGATGGCTTGGTCAAAGATGATGTTGGGGATGGCCTCCAACGCCGTTGTCAGCTTATGGTCGAAATCGTGGATTGTGATGTTGGCATAGTTGGGATCACGTATTGCCTTCTTGAAGAGCAGAAACTGTCTAACTTGAGCTGGTCGTACTTTCAAGTGTTGTTGCTTTTCCAGAAACGCGGCCCGGCGCTCAGTGGTTCCCTGAAGTTCCTGCCACGACTCCTTGCTGCCCACGAATGCGACAGATATCAACTTGGATACTTGGGAAGGATCAGTTCTTGGCAAAGCCTGCTCTGCCACCACCACGCCATCGTGACCAAAGCTAATGCAATGACCTTTGGAAAACTCACTGTCTGACCCAGTATATTTGAGCAATGTCTGAAATGTAATCACCTTGGAGCATAATTTGGTCTCCGCTAAAGTGAGGTTCAGGCCTTTAGCTCCGAATACAAGTGTCTGATACACAGCTAAGTTGCCAAAGTCACGGTATCTGACGTTAAAGTCGGGAAGGATTCCACGGCGAACCTGCTTGTAACAAGACCCACACAGTGGGACCTTGATTCCAGATGTATCCGCCATGTTGAAAACGTTTGACGATTCTGACTCTGTCTCAGTGCTCAAATTGATCAGCAACTCATGGTGAAGATGAAAGTATACGTTGTTGATGATAGTGCACGTTCGCACTTTGAAAAACAGAGAGCCTTGATTCAGTGGATCCGGTTGATACTGGTGCAGGTTCTCTTGCAAGATCTCAAACACCGTAGCGACTGGCTTGCGTCCTCCAAACAACAATGTGTCCTCGTTAAAGGCATTCTCGTCACTGGATTCTCCAACAATATTGGTGATCCCACAAGAAGCACACGCCAATATGGCCTGACCTGCTGTGGTGCGCTTGATGAACTTGCGCATTTGCTGCAGCTTGAACTTATCAGTTATTGGATCAATATTGCGAAGTCGACAGATATCCTCATCGGACAGACGGGGCGGATCGTCGCCTTCATTTGTTGGGTTCAAGAAAGCATCTCCAAGACTATTGAATCCAGAGCTAAAGGCGAACTTGGCCTGTGCTGCATCTGCATTTGACTCAAACTGATTCATAAATGCGACTGTAGGAGGGACACCAGATCTTGCGTTGGCCGTGAAGTCTTCCACTGCTTGTTGTTGTTGTTGCTGAGCAGTAGCGGTCACACCTGCTCGAAAGATTCTGCGCCGAAGACGCACGCTGGCAAGTCTGACATCGCGTACCGCAGGCGTTTCAGAATTTGCTCGATATGCTTCGTTCGCGGTGACTATTTGACGTGACCTTTCGGAGGTATGAGTCAACTTCCAATCTTTGTCCTTCTTCCGCTGCCGATAACGCTGCAGTCGGCGACGTTCAGCTTCCACTCGTTGGTCATCCACTTCGTCATCAAAGCGATGAGGAGCTCGGCGTTTCCTCTTTTCAGTTGCATTCGTAGTTGCTGGCTCGTCATCCGAAGACTCCATGCTTTCCCGCAAATGTTGATCGAAATTATGGTTCGTCGAAGTTGGCATAGTCTCATTGGATACACTTGCAGACGATGACGACGAAGGAACAGCGATTGACAGTGCTTGGCGAGGGCTCAGCTTAGCCAAGGATAGATGTGGTGTGATCTGCTGGAATGCTGGAAGTGGACTGCTCCATACTGTCGCGTGTTGTGTGGATTCAAATGGTATGTTGGGGGTAAAGCTGCTCGCCATCGAAGAGATCTAATAATGCAACGAAGTTTTACTCAAATGCTTTAAATCGCCATCATGCTTTGAATAAATTCACCTGAAATTCAGACGAATCCCACTTGTTCATATCCGAATCCTCGTCTATCGTTTGAGAATCATTGCTTCTTGACTTGATCGCCCCTTTCCTTCGTCGCTTTGGGGCAGATGTGACTTCCCGACTCTATTAACCACGTTCTATTAATCAAACGAGTATTATGATTTCGGATTAACGGTTAGTTTCATGGAATTAATTTGTATAGGTTGCACGTGCACATCGAAAACCTTTAATAACCGTTAATAATTTAAGTAACGCAAATACAGAGAATTTCGGACGAATAGTCGTCTTAATTGTCTGATTAAGTATGATAATAACTAGAGCTCTCGCGCATGACAAACCCCCTCCGGTGAAGGCGCTGAGGAACGGTTTCCTCCATTGATCACGTTTTGCGCAGGGGATGAAGACATCGCACGTGCATGGGAGTGGTTGGAAAAAAGGGAATCGCATCGAATGATAGCGCGATGACCGCGCGATGACCGCGCGATGACCGTAATGATCGTCGTTGTTGTACTCCATTTAAAATATTCGAATTTTTTAAATTTT
>Ga0208260_1000699_pt1 | contig 11033 bp, 12 predicted proteins | sample CryBogCBH18Aug09_FD_184619 | JGI IMG/M metagenome (GOLD analysis project Ga0208260, IMG submission 184619) | Freshwater microbial communities from Crystal Bog, Wisconsin, USA - CBH18Aug09 (SPAdes) | ecosystem: Environmental > Aquatic > Freshwater > Lake | place: Crystal Bog, Wisconsin, USA...
GGGTGGGACGGGGTTGATGGATAGGTTTAGATTTTTAGGGGCGATATGCTGTCGTCCTGAGGCATTGTGCCTAAAGGGTTGAGCGGGAACCGTGGTCCGGTTTGTCCGTTCCCTAAAAAGCGGGTGTTGAATGACGGGAGCGGGATGGCGGGTGCCGCTGAACACTGCATCGGATGCCCCTGCAGCGGCGCGCGCACGCATATACTGTAATCGTGCGCCCGCTTTCCCCAGGCCGAGGATGCGCCAAACTATATAAACACCGACCCGCGCGCATGATACAGCCGAAGCGGCGATGTCCACTCTCTCTCCGATCGCATGGGCCGTGGTGTGCGGCGACGAGGCGCTCAACAATGCGCTGGACGCGTCCGGGATCCGCGCGCTGATCCGCGTGGCGCGCACCTGCAAGGACCTCAGGGCCGCCGTGGCGCAGGTGCTGAGGCCGGTGCGCGTGCCTGGCAGCGCAGTCGCGGGCTGCCTGTCCGAGAACGGCTTCCGAGTCACCATGCCGGGCTTCACCACGATAGCGGCAGTCTGCAAGGCGCGCTGCCTGTGCATCGCCATCGGCGAGAGCAACATCCGCGTGGCCGCCTTCGGCCGGGTCCTTCCGCTGGCGTCGGTCGAGCGCGATTTCTGGTACGTCAAGCAGCTGGGACCGCAGTCGGTCTACATCCGCGCGGACGCCGATCGGGCCCGCGGCACCGGGCTGGGCGTGCAATACAATGCAGCGGAGAGGACGATCGGGGTGGTCGATTCGACGACGGATGCGCGCGCGGAGATGGCGTTTGATGCCGGAACGATTGCTGAATGAAGCTATGTATGTGTGGGTGTTTTATCTTGATCCGCATTATACTCAAGAAATAATATACTTTCAACACACAGATGCCGGACTCTCAACTATATAAACAATGTATCATACTATTTCTTACCCCCAAGCAACAAAGCGCATCCCGATGTCCAACAACAGCAAGCGCTCTGCCGCCGAAGCTGAGCAGAATCCAGACCCCAAACGGATGCGATCCTCCTCATGGACTGTGTCTGTAATGCAAATTGAGGCCATCGGCTCCCTTTCACTGCATACTTCACCAGCACTGCCACTCGAGACTGCAGACTCCCGTTCACCACAGACTACACCAGCAGTTCCACTCGAGGCCGTCGACTCCATTTCACTGCAGACTGCACCAGCAGCTCCACTCGAAGTCACCGACCCCACTGCTGTGCCGCGCGCTCTCATCTACAAACGGAGTGCTGATGAGGACGATCATCTGGACCCCAAACGGGCGCGTTTCTCCTCGTGGACTGCGTCTGTAATGCAACTCGAGGTAATCAACCCCCCTGCCGCTCCCAGCTTCAAGCGCCGTGCTGGCGATGGCGAGCATCCGGACCCCAAACGGGTGCGGTTCTCCTCGTGGACTGAACTTGGGATGCAACTGGAGGCAAGCGACTCCCTTTCACTGCAGACTGCACCAGCAGTGCAACTCGAGGCCGTTGACCCCCTTTCACCGCAGACTGCACCCGTAGCACCAGTCGAGGCCATCGACCCCCTTCCCGTGCCACGCGCTCACATCTGCAAGCGCCGCGCTGATGAGGACGACCATCCGGACCCCAAACGGGCGCGGTGGACGGCTGCTTCAATGCAACCCGAGGCCGTCGACCCCCCTCCTGCGCCGCGCCTTCCCAAGCGCACAGCCCGCGACGACGACGAAGGCACCCAGGCGCCGAAGCGGCGGCGCCCTTTGCCGGCGTGGGTGATGCCCGCCATCGTGGAGGGCGACGAGGACGCCGTCGAGTGCACCATCTGCCTCGAGCCGATCATGCACCCGAGCCAGTGCACCGAGCTCCTCCCGTGCGAGCACGCCTTCCACGCTGCATGCCTTGCCCGGTACGCAGCCATGACGAGGTGCCCAAACTGCCGGCGCAGCGTCACGCGGACGCTCAGGCCGTCGACCAATGCGTCCAGGAACGAGAGGCGCAGCGACGACGACGAGCAGCGACAGAACGAGGAGGAAGCTGCTCCCGCCGCTGCTGCACGCAATCCGCAGCTTGAGCTCGAGTTGGCGGTGTTGATGGCGTTTTTCCGCAGCATCGGATTTGAGATGTAAACCGATGGAGATTCTACAGCGCACGGTCAGCACGTCACCGCCGGGCTGTATATAAATTGTTGTTTTGTTGCCAATATCCGAGTCAGTACCTGATCAATGCAAACCGATTCAACACCTCTGATGATCTCAGCACACGAAAAATCCCTACTGCCACTGGTCATCAACCAACTGATCCTGCTTCATCCCAACCAACAAGAGGCGATCCGCTCCGTACTCCGCCTGCGCCTCGTGTGCAAACCCTTCCTGCACGAAATGCGCCACCCCCACCACCCGTTCTGGCACGCGCTGCTTGTAGCGGCCAGCGATCGGATGGAGTGCGCTATCAGCACGCTGCGGTGCGTGATCGGCCTCTGCAGAATGCAGCCCGCGCTCGTGCGCTCGGACGCGAGCATCGACCGCTTCAACCGCCTGATCGCGCGCGGGGTGCAGCTGGCGCCGTTCCTGCTCAGGCACAAGTACGACCTCAAAACCGCCCAGAGCGCGCTGAGCGGCGACACCGCGCTGGCGCACGCCATACGGCACCGGGCCATACGGGCGGTGATGGATCTGGCCGCGCCGGACTGGCGGCCGCACGACAACCCCAGCGTCGAATCGGCCCTTGCGACGCTGCCGGAGGCGTTCCGTCTGAGGACGGACAGGGTGACGACAACTACTGTTGACCTGAGGGAAATTGTGCGAACCATCATCACGCAGGACGACGGGGGCGCGGTCCTTCGGTTGCAGCTCACGTGTCTCATGGACACGCACGGAGACGATGTATTCTACGACGCGAAACGTCGGCGGCGTGGGAGATGAGGATTTTTTTATCATATCGGAAGTAAACAACCGCGTCTGCAATCATACGCCGCCTTCCACCCCAAGGCCACACACCCACACAATCCACCACCAAAAACACTCATCCGCGGCGCGCGCCGCCGGTCACGATGACGTCGTTCTCCTGCTGCTGGCGCTCGACGTCGGCGCTGGTGAGAAGGACCTCAACCTCCTCCCCTATGTCTTCCTCAGAGATGGCGGCCTTGCGGCTGTGGTATCCGTCCAGGATCATGGTCCGGATGCGCTTGAACGTGGTGACGCCCTGCCGAGGCAAGACGGCCTTCTCCCCCTCGAGCTCCTGCGCCAACTGAAGGCGCTCGACCCGTTTCTCGCGGCAGCGGTGGGTGCGGTCGAGCATCCTCTGCAAGCGCTCGGGGCGGAACATGAGGCGCGCGCCGCAGTCGCCCCAGTCCTGCTCCTCGAAGCCGCCCGTGTGCCACGCGTTGGTCACCGTCTTCCTCTTGAGCCCCGCGCGGTCGACGGTCCAGCAGCGCCGCAGCGGCAACCCGCCGCACAGGCTGCTGAAGGCCTCGACCTTGGCCTTCGGGATGCGCACCTCCAGCAGGCCGTAGAACGAGGCATCCGAATCCCGGGCCATCGGCGCCCCGGGCTGCATCCAGGTCGCGTGCTCGGGGCCGTGCTGGAGCAGGTACGTCAGGAGCTTGACCAGCATCGCCTTCTTCATCGACCCGGTGCCGGTCCGGAATGCGAACGGGTACCGCGACCCGTCGGTCCACGGCAGCAGCAGCTTGTGGCCCGCGCCAGCCACGCGGCGCGCGACGGGCAGCGCCGAGAGCTGCGCCTGGCAGCTCGGCACGACGCTGCAGAGCAGGTTCTGGAGGGCGGACGAGAGGAACTGGCTGCAGGCCTTGGTGGACGGCGGGACGTACGTCTTGTCCTCGATCTTCTCGTACCAGTGGAGGCCGCGCAAGTCGTCGACGAAGTCGCGCTTGTTGTTCTGTTCGGGCTGCATACTGCTGTGGGCGTTGGGTGATATATGTTGCGGGAAGCTTTTATACTCGAAAGAAGCGCAGGTGCAGAACAAATGTTTGGAAGGATACGGAACTGTAGAAAGCTGTGAACGCCAGCTGTAGAAAACACGAACCGACGCGATTTAATATATTGTCAAATAAAGCAAAAAAAGACATCAAAAATAAAAATCAAGAATTCCTTCTCGTCCCCGACCGCAATTCCCTTACGCGATGAGCCTCGTCCCACTTCCTGCCCAGCACCCGCAGCCGATCGAGGACCAGCCCCACCTCGACCATCCGCCAGTGCCGCAGCAGGAGCTCGTCGATCCTGGCCTCCAGCGCGTGCGCGAGCGTGCCGTCGCAGCCGGGATCGTCCGCGCACAGCCGCATGTACGGCGCGAGCAGGCCGGAGGCGGTGTACTTGAGGCCCTCGACGTCGCTGTATTCCACGATCCGGCCGTACGCCAGCTTGAGAAACGCATCCGCAGACGAATCGTCTTTCTTCTTCCCACGCCTCCATCTCCTGTGGCGGCCGCCATGGTCCCAACCGTGGTCGTCGCGGTCCCAACCGTGATCGAACGCCGGCGCGCTCGTCTCGATCATCGCCCCAGCGGCTGTGGCAGTTCTATTATTCCCACGCTTCCCATGCTCGCACGCGGCGGCACAGAAGAGCGCCAGGAGGAGGGCGAAACGTATCATCGCCAGGCGGCAGAGAGCGAGGCCTTTATGTACACGACCGCGCAACAAAACGACCCGCCCACCGCCTCGCGCCGTATATAAAAGGCCGCGCCCACGCCCGACCACCAAGCCCGAACCGTCGTATGTCCGCCACCACCACCGTCGAGCTGTCGTCGTGCGAGCTCAAGGCCAACCACAGCAACGGGGGCTGGTGCTCGGTCGAAAAGAAGCTCGACAAGCTCCAGAAGGTCCTCACCCCCGATGGGTACCCCGTGCACGAGGCCTACAGCAGCAGCACGCTGCGGTTCCACCTCGTGCCCAAGCACCCGTGCGCGCTGCGCTCCGTCGAGTCGAACCTCAAGATCGGCCTGCTCCAGGTGCTGATGAGGGCAGACGGCGGCGCGGACGCCGGCACGGAGATGTGGCTCGAGTACCCGAAGTGCGGCAAGCGCGTGGACCTCAACCGCTTCGCGAACGGGCAGAGGGGCGCGCTGCTGGCGACGGCGATCAACGTGGACTTCCGCGACATCCCGGCCGGCGCGTCGATCAGGATCCAGATCGAACCGCTCTCGGGGCTCCCGATGGCGCCGCTGGAGTCGGCCCTGTCGGGCTGCGACGAGGACCTGCTCGTGCTCCAATGCGCCGACGGCGAGGTGCGCGTGGATCCCATCCTGGCCATGGCGTCCAGCGGCATCCTGCGCAGCCACCTCCTGCCCCCGCGCTGGAGCCCGGCGCCGATCCAGCACACGGCCGCCTACCCGAAGGAGACGATCCTGCGCCTGACGCGCATCATGGCCCAGCGCGAGATGCCGGCGGACGTCACGCCGGGCGAGGTGGAGCTGATGCACATGCTCTGCCTGGACAAAGGCTGCCTCGACAGGGCGTGGGAAGCCCTGCGCGGCAACATCTCGACCGAAACCTGCCTGCAGACCGTCAGGGTGGCGGCAGAGCACTCGGACGCCGAGACGGTGAACGCGAGCATGTCGTTTCTGAAGGAGCATCTGCAGGAGTTTGCGCTGGTGGACGCAGCTGCGCTTGTCAAGGCGCTGGCGCCAAGGCAGGAGGAGGCACAGGAGTCGTAGCAGGGAGCGCGGATGCATTGAATAAAGCAGAGACCATAGTATGGTTTGATGTCGAGACCATAGTATGGTTTGATGTCGGGATTGACCCCGAACGACCCGTGCGCGCACGAGATTTTTTTTGCATCTGTAATGTCTACAGCTGCACAAACATTTTCAAAAAATACAACGCCCAAAAGTCACGTATCGTTTTCCACAGACCAAGAATCCGCCACACACCGGAAAAAAACTCAAACACAGAGAGATCCAACCACCAATGACGACCCCGATCCCCTCCTCTTCCACCACCAGCACAACCGCTCCCTCTCCTCCCCTCTGCTGCGCCACGACGACGACAAAGACAAAACCAACCCCCCTCCCGCAGCAGCAGACCGCTGCCTCCGTGCTGACAACCGGCACCGCCACGAGCGAAGGCCCGCCCTGCGCGGTGGTGATGCACAACACGACATCATCGTCGCCGCAGCTCGTGTGCCGCGCGCACCACCACTTCCCCGCGCACATGCTGGCGCTGTGCCCGTTCACCCGCCCGTTCACGTTCGGCACGGACGCGTGCCAGACCAAGACCGGGAGCCACGTGGGGATGGCGCCGAACAGCGGCAGCGGCGACGGCCCCGTGCTCGGGACGATGCTGGGCAACAAGGAGTTCATGGTGCTGGCGGACAGCACGTTCATCGTGTGCACGCCCGCCAAGGACAGCGGCGGCCTCCTCACGCTGCACGACGCGCTGCTCCCGCACAGCGGCTCCCACACCATCCAGTTCGGGCGCAAGGGCCAGTCGTACCCGATGCAGGCGGGGAGCGTCCTCCTCGCGCAGTCGGACCTGACGCTCAGGTCGGCGACGGTGTTTCTCGCGGACCGGAACCAGTACAACCGGACGCTGTACCAGTCGCTGCAGTGGTCCCTCGTGCACTTCATCGGCATCCACCGCCGCATCGTCGTGGACCCGGACCGCGCCGCGCACCCGTTCTTCACCGCGAACCCGACCAAGCCGCTCCGCGTCCCCAACGAATGGGGCGTTGTCCCGTCGGGCAACCCGAGCGCCGCCCAGCAGACCGACGGGCTCAGGCGCATCCTCCTCCTCGCCGCAGAGCAGCCGGATCATCACACGGACGCCAACGCGCTCAAGCGGAAGACCAGGCTCGCGGCCGCGGCGCTGCTCGACTTCTGCCTCGAGGCGAGGGACGACGCCGCCGGGCGCAGCGGGAGGAGGAAGAAGGCGGAATGAATGCTGCGGGCGAGCGATTGGCAGACGACAGGTTGTCGTTGTGGGATGATGGGCGGTTGCATAAAGCTTTACTGCGGCGTCTGATACAGGCGATCGTCTTTAATAAATGGCCAACACCATATATGTGTCTGATCTGGTGCAAACGGCCCACCATGCACGGGCGCTGCATGCGGATATGCTAGCAGTTCATCCGCATTTATTGGAAGCTGAGTAAAGCTATGATTGTGTCTATCTGCCTGCTATCTGCTTTTGCACCAACACATGACAATCCCACCACTACATCCGCGCGGCACGGCGGATCTGCTCCATGGCATCGAACAGGTCGTGCTCCGCCAGCTGGCGGTTCACCTCGTCATGGCCTAGATTGAGCGCCGCCTGCTGAAAGAGATCGAACAGCTCCCCGTAGGCCTGCTCAGCGGCAGCGGGGTCAACGAGGAACCCGTCACGGACACGCATGAGGCTCTGCACAAGCATGCGCACGAGCGCGTTGAACAGGGGATCGTCGATCGCGTCGTCGTCGTCGATGAAGCGCTCGTCGTCCGAGTTTTCCTCGTCGTCTTCGTCGTCCTCTGACATGTCCGATTCGTTTTGAAGGCACTCCACATCGGAGCCGTTGTCGATGTCATCATCATCCGAGGAAGAGGACGCAGCCGAATCGGGCATCACTGTCGCATCATCATCATTATTGGTGGGAGCAGTGTCGTTCTCGCGCTGCATTATGATCGTGTCTTGCTGTGTGCATTCGCTGAAGACAGGGGCTTATATATGATACAAGGACCGATCCAAATTCATATCAGCCTACAGCCTGTTTAGAGTTTCAATCTATCAAGTACCACATACCCACAACCATGCACATGGTCGTCCCATTTGACAATACATTGTACAATCACGCGTCGGATTGCAACAGGGTTCTGTATCTGCACCACAAGGTCGCCTCTGTATCGATGAACTGTGTTTACAGCTTTCCCTTCAACATCCATTGCCCTCTTTGCACACAAGACACTTCCGTCACTCAACTTGTGGAGGACTTGCATGAATCCACCACCATAAAATACTATGGCTCCCACTTCTTCGATGGCAGACAACGCAGTGGATTCTCTGTAACGTTCTAGGTCTCCATCGTCTTCGTCAATCCACTTCTGCATGTTACTGTCCTGTTCTATTGGAATGGTACGTTTCATAAAATAGCCACTACAGTGATTGTACTTAGGTTCACTATCTTCTGCGTCCATGCCAATGAAGTTCCTTTCGTCCACCAACGGTACGCTATTTATATATGTTTATCACAACTGGGCAGCAGCCATGAAATCTTGTTTTATTTAAAAGTTCATAAAAACCCAGTATATACGATGAAAGGACTGATTCGAATTCTCATCAGCCCATAGCCTGGTTAATCAGCAATGCCAGGCACAAACACCACAGCCCCCAACCTCCGCGAAACGCTCATTGGCGCGTGCGTCGAGGGCCCGGCGGCGCTCCGACGCCTCGTGCGCGAGCAAGGGCTGCGTCTCGCGACGGAGTTCAACGGGATCAGGACCACCAGCCTGCTGGAGATGGTGCTGCGCGCGGTGGTGCTGCGCGGCGCGCCGATGCGGGTGCTGGACGTGCTCGAGGAGCAGTGGCCCGGGCTCGAGGTCAACGACGGGTTGCGAAACGGGCTGACCGAGCTCGTGGCGATGGAGCACAACATACACCAGGGATTTTGCCGGGAATCATCCGATGCCGACCGCAAAGCAAAACTGGAGCCCAATCCCCGACTCCGGGCCTCGATCCACGCCGCGGTCCGCAACGTGCTGACGCGGACACCGTTCGACCCAGACCGCCTGTACCAGCATCGACCTAACGGCAGCTGCGACACGAAGCTCCCGCGGCTGGCCCTCTATAACCAGGCCTACTATGTCTTCGAGTCGCTCCCGGACCCGTCGCTCGACCAGCTTGCTGATGACGTCCTGTTCACGCGGCAGAACATATGGTCGGTGCGCAGCCACATCACCCCGATCGCGCAGGACGCGCTGGTGCACCTCGTCCCGTCCGCGCCGTCCGAGCAGCTGCGCCGCATCCGCACGAGGCTGCTGGAGGGGTACAACGAGGTCTGGGAGAGGGGAACCACCATACACTGGATCGAGGAATCATACGAACGGCTCAACATCATCAGGATCAACGTGCACCTCATGGAATCGGAGCTGCGCGCCCGGCAGCGCCTGCGGCTGTTTCTCAGGATGTACCGGCCGGTCTTCCATCCGCGGACCCGCACCCGTCGATTCCGCCTGGAGTACGACTTTCCGCGCGACGTGTTTGAGCTCGTCGCCGACATGGCGTGCGAGTTTTGATCGAGAACTTTGCAAGTGGCGGGTTGCAGCCGCGGTCATGTGTTTTGATTGATTAAACTGGCACTGGTCATGGAATTTCTTTAGTATTGTGTGTTCTGTGAGAATTTTCAATTATTTGGAGATTGAGCTGCTCGAAAATTGTAACCGTCACGCATCCGGCACAATTCTTGTTCCGCTTGTGCAATCTCAGCATCCAAAAAAGTGCACTTGCGTGCCTGTGTGCTGGTGAATGCTGCACTTAATCTCCCGTTTTTCAGAAGACGATCAAAGCCTATTGTTATATCGTCTATGACACCAATAAGGTCGTCCTTATCTCTATCGAAAGAAGCAAGAGTTTTATTCAACTTACCTGCATAATCCCTTGCTTTTCCTATTTTTTCTCTAACATAAAGAATGTCATCGCTGACAGACATATTAAAAATGAACTGCTTACGTTTATATAGACAGTTGCTCTTTTGCTGCAGTGATGGCCTGTCGTGGCGCTGGAAACGCTGGGGCGTCTCATTCCATCCGCTTCGATCGTGGAGCTGAGTGCGATGCGTGAGAGGCTGCATGGCAGGGCGTTGAGCACAGGAATATTTGACGAGTAGCTCTGCCAGTAGCAGACATGTGCAGCGGCCACATGTTTCGTGTGATTAAACACTGGCACACAGTATATATTTAACGCAACAAACGGCCGTACCATACCCCCGCAGCATGAGCAACCAAATCCGCCGCGCGTGCATCCGGGGCCCCGCCGCCCTGGACGCCCTCATCCGCTCCAAGGGCCTGCGCCTCGGCACCAAGCTCAACGTGCTGCGCGAGGTGCTCCGCGCCGTGGTGACGGACGGGGCCCCGCTGGCGGTGCTGGACGTGATCGAGCGGCAGTGGAGGGGGCTGAAAATCAGCGAGACAGTCGACGGGATCACGGAGCTCATCGTCATCGAGCACCAGCTGCGGGGACAGCGCGACGGCGATGCGGCACTCGGCAACGACCGGCTGCGCGAGGCGATCGGCGCCGCGGTGCGGGACGTGCGGCGGCGGATGGGGCCCAGGTTCGACGCGACGAAACCTCTCACGTACTATCACCTCAGGACGACGATCCCGGGGCTGGCGCTGAGAAGCGGTGCCTATTACGTGTTCGAGGCGCTGATGCTGCCGTCCGCGCTCACCGTGTTCGCGGAGAGGACGCTCTTCTTCAGCAGCACCAACCTGCCTGCGGTGCAGGAAACGCTTGGGCGCCTCAATCTGTCCGCCTCGATCGCCGAGCTGAGCGCGCTGCACGAGCGGTTGCTGAGCCGGGAGTTCAGCAGGGGCACCGCCGCCGCAAACTACGATGGAATCAGGGCGGATGTGAGGAAGGAGCTGCGATACCGCCTGCGGATGGCGCTGTTTCTCAGGGTTTACGGGCCCATTTTCTGCAGGAAGCGGAGGAGCGCCGCTCGCCCCCTGCTGGGCCTGGCGCGCGAGATTCCGCGCGAGCTGTTTGAGCTGATGGCTGATATGGTGTGCGGCGAGTATTTGCTGCTGTGAATGAGCGGTGGGGTAATTGTTTTGGCTGTGGAACGAGAAAACAGAACAAAACTGTTTTAATTCAAAAGCCACGCAACATTCGTGTTTGGTCGTGTCTGAGTAACAGACTGAGTTAACACTTAAACATTTTGCGCCAATTGGAACACGAGGCGCAGCATGTCGGAGCTGAGCGCGCGCAGGCTGTTTCCGTTGCAGCAAACGGCCGACTGGATCGACCGGATCGACGGGACGAGGCGCCAGGCAAAATATCCGAGTCACCCCCGCCCACACTTCGGACGCAAAATACGCGGTGATCCGACCCCGGTTCGGCCGATCTGATCCTAATC
>Ga0208260_1000701_pt1 | contig 11024 bp, 9 predicted proteins | sample CryBogCBH18Aug09_FD_184619 | JGI IMG/M metagenome (GOLD analysis project Ga0208260, IMG submission 184619) | Freshwater microbial communities from Crystal Bog, Wisconsin, USA - CBH18Aug09 (SPAdes) | ecosystem: Environmental > Aquatic > Freshwater > Lake | place: Crystal Bog, Wisconsin, USA...
GGTAAGGAAGGGGTCGTCGGTTCAATCCCGACAGAGGGCTCGCCAGGCGGCGTAGCTCAGGTGGTTAGAGCACACGGCTCATAATCGTGGTGTCGCGGGTTCGACTCCCGCCGCCGCTACCAGGCAGCCCCACGGGGTGAAGGCAGTTGCAGTACCGGCAATGAGGAGAGAACGAGATGGCGAAGAACGAAAAGCGCGTGCAGGTGATTTTGGCCTGCGAGGAGTGCAAGCGCCGTAACTACATCACGATGAAGAACAAGGTCAACGACCGCGAGCGCATCGAGATGAAGAAGTATTGCCAGTGGGAGCGTCGTCACACGTCCCACAAGGAAACTCGCTAGAACCATCCCCGCTCGGGGTGGTAGGCTATTTCTTCCTTACGAGGAGGCGTGGAATCTCACGTCGAATCAACCGAGGGCAGTGGCTCAATTGGTAGAGCACCGGTCTCCAAAACCGGTGGTTGGGGGTTCGAGTCCCTCCTGCCCTGCTCGGCAGAAGTACGAAGTACGAGACGTTACGAAAGATTGAAATGAACCGCGAACAGAAGCGCATGATGCAGCGACAGGGCCAGGTAAACGCCGACGGCACCGTGTCCCGTCGCGCCACGGCGCAAGACGTTCGCCGCCGCCGCCCTCGTACGTCGCCATCCGAATTTTTTCAAGAGGTTCGTGAAGAGCTTCGCCAGGTCGCCTGGCCGAAGCGTAACGAAACAAAGAACTACACCCAGATTGTTCTCGGCGTGCTGGTCTTCATGACTGGCTTGATCTACGTCTTGAGCTACGAATTCTCCAGGTTCGTTACGTTCCTGTTCCAGAAGTAAGGCTGCTATGAGCGAGATTGACACCACCATGGACCACCAAAACGACGACGCCGTCGAGGTCAATGACGTCCTGATTCTGGAAGACGGTCTCGACGAGACCCCCATCGTGGAGAGCGCCTTTGACCGCCCAGGTCGTTGGTACATCATCCACACCTTCGCTGGTCACGAGCAGAAGGTCATCTCCTCGCTCAACAACATTGTGAAGAGCCGCGAACTCCAGGACGCAATTTACGAAATCTACGTGCCCGAAGAGGACGTCACTGAATTCAAGAACGGCAAGAAGGCCATCGTCAGCAAGAAGATGTTCCCGAGCTACCTCCTGATTCGTTGTGAGCCGGACCCCGAAATCTTCTACGTCATCGGCTCAACGCCCGGCGTCACTGGTTTCGTTGGCTCCGAAAAGACACGCCCCACCGCGCTGACGCGCCGTGAGGTCGACAACATCATTCGCCCCCACGTCGAAGGCGTGGAGCAGCCAGTGGCCAAGCGTCGTGTGGCCACGCACGAATTCGAAATCAACGACACGGTACAGATCAAGACTGGTCCGTTCGCGACCTTCTCGGGTCACGTGGCTGAGATTAACGAAGACCAGCTCAAGGTCAAGGTGCTCGTGGACATTTTTGGTCGCGAGACGCCGGTCGAACTCGAGTTCAACCAGATCACGAAGCTTTAGGACGTAAGGAGACACACAATGGCGAAGAAGATCACAGCCGTAGTCAAGATTCAGTTGCCTGCGGGTGGCGCTACCCCGGCCCCGCCGGTTGGTACTGCCCTTGGACCGCACGGTATTCAGACCATGGAATTCTGCAAGCAGTACAACGCAGCCACCGAGGCCCAGAAGGGCACCGTTATTCCGGTCGAAATTTCCATCTACGACGACCGTTCATTCACCTTCGTCTTGAAGACCCCTCCCACGCCGGTGCTGTTGCGCCAGGCCGCGGGTATTGACAAGGGCGCCAAGATTGCCGGTCGTGAGACCGTCGCCACCGTGTCGATGGCGCAGGTCGAAGAGATCGCCAACATCAAAATCAAGGACCTCAACACTGACGACCTCGAGCAGGCCAAGTTGCAGATTGCTGGGACCGCACGCTCCATGGGCATCGCGGTTGCGGGCTAGGAGAAGGAATCATGAAGCACGGTAAGAAGTACATCAACGCGTTGGCTCAGGTCAACCGCGAGCAGCTCGTGACAGTCAACGAGGCCCTCGACAAGGTCAAGGCCCTCGCCACCGCGAAGTTCGACGAGACCGTCGAACTGGCCGTCCGTTTGGGCGTCGACCCCCGTAAGGCGGAGCAGATTGTGCGTGGCACTATCTCCCTGCCCGCCGGTACCGGTAAGACCAACCGCATTGCCGTCTTCGCCGCTGGTGAGTTCGCGCAGGCCGCGCGTGACGCTGGCGCCGACTTCGTCGGTGCTGACGACCTCGTAGAGAAGGTCGCCGGTGGTTTCCTCGACTTCGACATCGCCATTGCGACGCCCGACATGATGGGTAAGGTCGGTGGCCTCGGCCGCGTCCTTGGTCCGCGTGGTTTGATGCCAAACCCGAAGACCGGTACCGTGACCATGGACGTAGCGAAAGCTGTCGGTGAGTTCAAGGGTGGCCGCGTCGAGTACCGCACCGACAAGATCGGTAACGTGCAGTTGCGCGTCGGTAAGGTCAGCTTCAGCCGTGACGACCTGGCCCGCAACGTGCACGCCGTCATTGACGAACTCGTGCGTGTGAAGCCAGCCAGTGCCAAGGGTCGCTACCTCTTGAGCATCACTGTTTCCTCGACCATGGGCGTGGGCGTCAAGATTGACCCCCAGCACACCCGTGACCTCGACGAAGTCTTGGTCTCGGCCTAACGATTTTGACGTACCCCTTGGGGGCTACTACAGTGGCTCCCACGCACGAATCTGTGCACACAGTTTTTTAAGAATGCCGAAGACATCCGGTGTGGGTTCGCTCACCTAAGTGATCACTGATCAGCCTGACGAGGAATTCGAGTTCTCGATGGAGCTCGCTTCTGGATGTTGGAGGCCCGTATCGGGCGGCATCCGGTGAAGGAGTCCATATGAAGATCAATACCGCGAAGGTCGCGACGATCGACGAAGTAAAGGCCAAGGTCTCGTCGACCACGACCGCAGTCGTCACGGAATACCGTGGCTTGACCGTGGCGGAAATCTCCGGTATCCGTCGCCAGCTGCGCACCCTGGGTGCTGACTACAAGGTGTTTAAGAACACGCTCGTACGTCGCGCCATCGAAGGCACGGACGTCGAGCCGATGACCGCATTCCTCGAGGGACCGACGGCCATCGCCTTCGTTGAAGGTGACGTGTCGGCAGTTGCCAAGGCCCTTCGTGACCTCACCAAGGCGAGCCCCAAGCTCATCTTGAAGGGTGGCGTGATGGACGGCAAGGCGCTCAGCGCCAAGGACATCGCCGCTCTCGCCGACCTCCCACCACGCGAGGTGCTCCTCGCTCAGTTCGCCGGTGCCTTGGCTTCGCCAATGCGCACCATGGCCAGCCTGCTCAAGGCTGTCCCGCAAAACCTCGCCTACGGCCTCTCGGCCCTCCTCGAGTCGAAGGGTGGCTCTGTGGCCACGGCTTCGTCCGACGAGACCGAGTCGGCCGCCGAGACTCCGGCCGGGGTCGAGGAAGCTGCTTCGGCAGCGAGCGACGACGCCGCGGCAGATGTCGCGGAGGTCGCAGTTGACGCGGAGGCCCCTGCGGCCGACGCCGAGGCTGAAACCACCGAGACGTCCGAGGACGTCGCGAGCGAACCGGCCGAATAACCAAACCCACGCAGTACCGAAACGAATAGAAGAAAGGAAGCACCATGGCTGGATCATTGACCAAGGAGCAGATTCTCGACGGCATCGCTGAGCTGTCGGTTATCGAGTTGAGCGAACTCCTCAAGGAGTTCGAAGAGAAGTTCGGCGTGACCGCTGCGGCTCCTGTCGCAGTGGCTGCAGCCCCTGCCGCCGGTGGCGGCGGCGCTGCTGAAGCCGAGGAAGAGAAGAGCGACTTCGACGTCATCCTCGTGAGCGGTGGCGACAAGAAGATCGGCGTCATCAAGGAAGTCCGTGCGTTGACGAACCTGGGCCTCAAGGAAGCCAAGGACCTCGTGGACGGCGCCCCGAAGCCCGTTCTGGAGAAGGTGTCGAAGGCTGACGCCGATAAGGCGAAGGCTGCCCTCGAGGCCGCCGGCGCTACCGTCGAACTCAAGTAAGTACCTGCAACGCCCCCGCATTGTCGACGTTGGTCGACGATGCGGGGGCGTTGTTATTTAACCGCTCTGGCACTCTGGTGGGGGAGTGACTTACGATTGACGAGTGTTAGCCCCCACTATCGATGACGTGATTGACGACGACCCGGTGACGTCACCGTCGTCCCCGCCGTCGCGGTGGTGGCAGCGGCTTCGACCGACGGCTCTGTTGACTGACCCACCGCCGTCACGTTTCGAGTCCTGGTGGACCTGGTGGCTGCTGTGGAGTGCGGGCACCGCATTCGAACTCTGGCGGGTGAGCAGCGTTCGGGGATGGACCAGTCTGTGGGCGGAAGACGGCCGAGTATTCCTGACCCAGCAATTGAGCCTCGGGACGTGGCGCGCCTTCTTTACGAGCTATAACGGGTACGGACACCTACTGCCTCGCTTGTTTACCGCGGTAAACAGCCTGTTCCCCTTGCGCGACGCCGCCGTCTTGGTGTGTGGCGAGGCCGCGGCGGTGGCCGCCTTGTGCGCGGTGGTGGTGGCCCGAGCCAGTCGTTCTCTCATACCGTCGTGGACTCTGCGCCTCGCGATGGGGGCCACTCTGCTGGGCATGCCCATCACGGGAGTCGAGAATCTCACGAATTTGGCCAATCTGCAGTGGTACATGATGAGTGCACTCATCTGGACGGTGTTGTGGCGGCCGCGCCACTGGTCGGGCCGCGTGTTGTCGGTTGCCATCGTGCTCGGAGCGATTGGGTGCTCGCCGCTCGCCACACTCGCCCTGCCGTTGGTGCTGTGGCGCTTGTGGGTCTGGCGCGATCGATTTCAGTGGGCTCTCGTGGTAGCGGCGGCGCTGGGCTGTTGGTACCAACTCTCCCTCGTCGCCTCGCTGTCAGTTCACCACTACCGAAACGATCCGGCCCCGTCGATTTCCGACCTCCTCCATCTCTATGGCCTGCGCGTGGCCTTTGGTTCCTTTGGTGGATGGACGCAGACAACGAACGCCTACCTCAAGTGGCACTTCGTGATGGGAGACCGCACCTTCGCTCTCGCCGTAGTACTCACTCTCGTCATGGCGGCGCTGGTGCCTACCAAGCGGTCAGTCGTGGCCATCGCCTTTCTCGTCGCGAGCGTCGGATTTTTCTCCCTCACCCTTGAACTTCGGGGTTTTGCCCTGGCTCACCTGCCCTGGTGGAGCATTTTGTCGACGGGCGCCCGCTACAGCGTGGTACCGCTCATGCTGTTCGTCGGCGCCGTGATGCTGGCCGCGCAAACCGTGGTGGAGCGGATTCGGTGGTTGCTGCCACTTATGGTGGCGGTTTTTGTCGTGGTGGCGTACTCGTGGTACCCGAACGAGCAGGCCACCCCGCTGCGGACGCCGCGCGTGGCGTGGCCCCACGCCCTGGGCCAAGCGACCGGATGGTGCCACGGAAAGCCCGCGATTGCCGTGATCAACGTGCCGACCACCCCGCAAGGTTGGTTCGTACAGGCCCCGTGTCCCGCCCTGGATGCCCACTCGGGAGAGTGACGTCGACGTCCCGCACGGCAGCATCACTCCGCCATTTAGGCTAGGAGAGCACCAAACGAATCAAGCCGCCCGCTTTTAGCAGATTTGGGCGGTATTTGCACGTAGTGCCCGAATAGTAGTAGTGTCGAAAGACCGCGCCCCTGTGTCTCACTTTGTCATCCCCTGACGAGGTTTTTCTCTGGTGTGCGGAACAACCTGTAGTAGCCACCCATAAACACGGAGGATAGACCGTTGACGTCTCGGTCCACTAGCCCGGAGCGCTTTAACTTCTCGGCATTGGGTGAAGCACACCCCTTGCCCGACCTCCTCGAAATCCAGCGGAAGAGCTTCGAGCTCTTCATGAAGGAGGGTCTCCGTGACGCCTTCGAATCGCTGTCGCCAATTTCGGACTTCACTGGTCGCTTGTCCCTCGAACTCAGCTTCGACCCGGACGACATTGACCTGAAGAACCCCCCGAAGTTTACGGTCGAGGAATGCCGCCAGCGCGCGACAACCTACTCGCAGCCCATCTTTGTGCGGGCCCGTTTCTTGAACTCCGAAACTGGAGAAATCAAGGAACAGACCGTGTTCATGGGCGACTTCCCCATCATGACCGACCAGGGAACCTTCATCATCAACGGCACCGAGCGTGTCGTGGTGAGCCAGTTGGTTCGTTCACCTGGTGTCCTGTTCCAGCCCGGTAAGGATGAGAAGGTCGCCTTCGAAGGCACCATCCACCCGAGCCGTGGTGAGTGGCTCCAGGTTGACCTGGAAGAGAAGAAGAACAAGTCGGCCAACGCCGGTGCGCGCATTGCTCGCAAGCGCCGTATTTCGATCTTCACCCTGCTTCGTGCCCTCGACGTCAAGATTGACGACGCCTTCTTCGCCAAGTTCGTGGAAGAGTTCGACCTCCTCGAGGACCAGTACCACACGGACTCGAAGAAGTCGCACCTCGAAATTGTCAAGCACATGGACAAGTACGGCTACGACGACAGCCCCGAAAGCTTCGCCCGCGCCAGCCAGGAAAACGCCTGGCTTGAGATCTACCGTCGCGCCCGTCCGGGTGAAGTGCAGACCATTGAAGCTGCTCGTCAGTACTTCGAGGGTGCCTTCTTCTCCGAGAAGCGCTACGACCTGAGCCGCGTCGGCCGTTACAAGCTCGACCGCAAGCTCGGTGAAGAAGTGGCCAAGAACGCCGCCCTGTTCGGTGACGTTCTCGAAGCCCCGCACGCCGACCTGCACGTCTTGTCCAAGGCCGAAGTCCTCGCCACGGTGACCTACTTGCTGAACCTGGCTCGTAACCGCACCAACGCCGAGACCACGTACCGCATCGACGACCAGGACCACTTCGCCAACCGCCGCATTCGCAGCGTTGGTGAATTGATCCAGAACGCTCTCCGTACCGGTCTGACCCGTATGGAGCGTGTCGTGCGTGAGCGCATGAACACCCAGGACGTCGAGGCCATTGCGCCTCAGACCCTGATCAACATCCGTCCGGTGATGTCGGCCATCAAGGAGTTCTTCGCGACCTCCCAGCTCAGTCAGTTCATGGACCAGAACAACCCATTGTCGGGTCTGACGCACAAGCGTCGTCTCTCGGCCCTGGGACCTGGTGGTTTGAGCCGTGAGCGCGCTGGCCTCGAAGTGCGAGACGTTCACTCGTCCCACTACGGCCGTATGTGCCCCATCGAGACCCCCGAAGGCCCGAACGTCGGTCTGATTGGTTACCTCGCCAACTACGCCCAGATCAACGAGTACGGCTTCATTGAGACGCCCTACCGCGTGGTCGAAAACGGCCGCGTCACCGGTGAAATCAAGTACTTCACCGCCGACGAAGAAGAGCGTTTCATTATCGCCCAGGCCAACACTGAGCTGGACGCCAACGGTCAGATCAAGAGCGAGCGCGTGCTCGTTCGTCGTGGTCCGACCGGTACGGGTCTGCGCGTCGGTGCCGCGAACAAGTCGTCCTCGACGACCTCGGAAATTGACTACGTGAAGTCGGAAGAAGTCCAGTTGATGGACGTTTCGACCAAGCAGGTCATCTCCGTCGCCACCGCCCTGATTCCCTTCGTCGAGCACGACGACGCCCAGCGCGCCCTGATGGGTGCCAACATGCAGAAGCAGGCTGTGCCGCTGATCATGCCCGAAGCCCCGTTCGTGGGTACTGGCATGGAAGAGCGCGCCGCCAAGGACTCCGGTGACGTGGTCCTCGCTGAAGGCAACGGTGTTGTTTCGGAAGTCTCGGGTGACCGTATTGTGATCACCTACGAGAAGGACGAGCGCGACCGTTTGGGCAACCCACTGGGGAAGAAGACGTACAAGCTCAACAAGTTCCGTCGTTCGAACCAGGACACGTCAATCAACCAGAAGCCCCTCGTCTTCGGTGGGGAGCGCGTCGCCAAGGGTGACATGCTCGCCGACGGTACGTCGACGCACAACGGTGAGTTGGCCCTGGGTAAGAACCTCCTCGTGGCCTACATGCCGTGGGAAGGCTACAACTACGAAGACGCCATCATCTTGAACGAGCGTCTCGTTCGTGACGACGTCTTGACCTCGATTCACGTGAAGGAATACGAGATTGACGCTCGCGACACCAAGCTCGGTGCCGAAGAGATCACTCGCGACATCCCGAACCTGCCGGACGACATCCTGGCCGACCTCGACGACATGGGTATCGTCCGCATTGGTGCGGAAGTCAACCCTGGCGACATCTTGGTCGGTAAGGTCACCCCGAAGGGTGAGACTGAGCAGTCGCCCGAAGAGCGCCTGTTACGCGCCATCTTCGGTGAGAAGGCTCGCGAAGTGCGTGACACCTCGCTCAAGGTCCCACACGGTGAGTCCGGCAAGGTCATCGACGTCAAGGTCTACAGCCGTGACGAAGACCACGAAATGCAGCCCGGTGTTAACCAGTTGGTGAAGGTCTACGTCGCCCAGAAGCGCAAGATTTCTGAGGGTGACAAGTTGGCCGGCCGTCACGGTAACAAGGGTGTTATCTCGAAGATTCTGCCCGAAGAAGACATGCCGTACTTGGCCGACGGTACCCCGGTTGACATCATCTTGTCGCCACTGGGTGTGCCGAGCCGAATGAACGTCGGTCAGGTGCTCGAGTCACACTTGGGCTACGCCGCGCGCCACGGTTGGACGGGTACCGACGTTGTGTCGAACCCGCTCGCCGGTACCGCCGGTCACGAGGACCAGGGCAAGGGTGTCTACCGCAAGACGCGCCCACGTACCGTTCCGGCTGTCTACGTCTCGACGCCGTCATTCGACGGTGCGCACTGGGATGAGGCCGAGCGTGCCAAGGACAAGCCGACCATCCAGAAGACCTTCGAGTCGATGAATGCCGACGGTGCCAACGGCACTCGTCTGCTCTCGGACGTCAACGGTAAGGCCACGTTGTACAACGGTCGCACCGGTGAGGCGTATGACAACCCCATTTCGGTGGGCTACGCCTACATCTTGAAGCTCGCCCACATGGTCGACGACAAGATTCACGCCCGTTCGACTGGTCCGTACTCGATGATTACGGCTCAGCCACTCGGTGGTAAGGCCCAGTTCGGTGGTCAGCGCTTCGGTGAGATGGAAGTGTGGGCCCTCGAGGCCTACGGTGCCGCCTACGCCCTGCAGGAACTCCTGACTGTGAAGTCGGACGACATGAAGGGCCGCGAGCGCGCCTACGAGTCGATCGTCAAGGGTCAGAACCTGCCGGAGCCCGGTATCCCCGAGTCCTTCAAGGTACTTATTAAGGAAATGCAGTCGCTCTGCCTCAACGTTGAGGTCCGCGACAAGAACAAGCAGCACGTTGATCTGGCTGACACCGAGGAAGACTTCTTCTCCGTCACCCGTGAACTCGGCATCGACATCAGTCGTCCCGAGCGCGGTTCGGATGAAGAGGACGCCCGTCGCGCCGCCGAAAGGAAGTTGTCATGAGTCCGCTTGACGTAAACCAGTTTGAAGAGCTCAGCATTGGCTTGGCGACGGCTGCGAACATTCGCAGCTGGTCGTCGGGTGAAGTCAAGAAGCCTGAGACCATCAACTACCGCACCCTCAAGCCTGAAAAGGACGGACTCTTCTGCGAGAAGATCTTCGGTCCACAGAAGGCCTGGGAGTGTGCCTGTGGCAAGTACAAGCGTGTCCGTTTCAAGGGCATTGTCTGTGAACGCTGTGGCGTTGAAGTCACCAGTGACAAGGTTCGTCGCGACCGCATGGGCCACATCGCCCTGTCGGCTCCCGTCGTCCACATCTGGTACCTCCGCGGTACCCGCTCGTGGTTGGCCTACCTCCTTATGGGCACTGCCCCGAAGGAAGAGCTCAAGGCCAAGCAGCTGGAGAAGGTCATCTACTTCGCCGCGCACATGATTACTTTCGTCGACGTGGACAAGCGCCACGCCGACCTGGGTGAGCTCCGTGCCGCCTTGAGCGAAGAGTTGTTGGAGATTGCCGAGCGCGAAGCGTCGGCTATCGACAACAAGCTCAAGGACCTCGAGGCGCGCGCTCTGAAGCTCGAGACTGATGGGGCCAAGGAGTCAGAACTCCGTGCCCTGCAGCGCAACTCGGAGAAGGAACTCGACACGGTTCGTGGTCGCTACGCCGAAGAGCGTGAGCTGGCCAAGGCCGCTTTCGACACCTTCGAGGGCCTCCACAGCCGTCAGATCATCGAGGACGAAGTCCTCTACCGTGAGATGGACTTCCGCTACGGCGAGTACTTCAAGGGTGGCATGGGCGCCGACGCAATTCTGCAGCTCATTGACCACATGGACCTCGACGAAGAAGAGAAGGTCATGCGCGAGATGATCGACGCGAAGGACGGCCGCAAGCCGCTCTCCGCGCAGCGTCACGCCAAGTTCCTGAAGCGTCTCGCCATCGTGCAGTCCTTCAACCGTCGTGATGTGCACGGCAACCGCATGAACGACCCACGCGCCATGATTCTCGAGGCCGTGCCCGTTATCCCGCCGGACATTCGTCCGATGGTCCAGCTCGACGGTGGCCGTTTCGCGACGTCCGACCTCAACGACCTGTACCGCCGCGTGATCAACCGCAACAACCGACTCAAGCGTCTGCTCGACCTCGGGGCCCCGGACATCATCGTCAACAACGAGAAGCGCATGCTCCAGGAAGCCGTTGACGCCTTGTTCGACAACGGCCGTCGTGGCCGTCCGGTCGCTGGCCAGAGCGGTCGTCCGCTGAAGTCACTGTCGGACATGCTGAAGGGTAAGCAGGGTCGATTCCGTCAGAACCTCCTCGGTAAGCGCGTGGACTACTCGGGCCGTTCGGTCATCGTGGTTGGACCAACGCTCAAGCTGCACCAGTGTGGTCTGCCGAAGATGATGGCCCTCGAACTCTTCAAGCCCTTCGTCATGAAGCGCTTGATCGAGACCCAGTTGGCGCAGAACATCAAGAGCGCCAAGCGCATGGTGGAGCGTCGCAAGTCGATCGTGTGGGATGTCCTCGAAGAGGTCATCCGCGAGCACCCCGTCTTGCTCAACCGCGCCCCGACGTTGCAC
>Ga0208260_1000702_pt1 | contig 11019 bp, 12 predicted proteins | sample CryBogCBH18Aug09_FD_184619 | JGI IMG/M metagenome (GOLD analysis project Ga0208260, IMG submission 184619) | Freshwater microbial communities from Crystal Bog, Wisconsin, USA - CBH18Aug09 (SPAdes) | ecosystem: Environmental > Aquatic > Freshwater > Lake | place: Crystal Bog, Wisconsin, USA...
CTCCGGCGCGGTAGACCTGCAAGAAGTGTATGAGGACGGCATAGTTATCAATGACTACAAGACCACTACGGCCTGGGCAGTACAAAACGACAAGCCGGAATGGGAAGAGCAGTTAAACATCTATGCCTGGCTAATCCAAAAGGCCAAGAATACACCAGTCAAGGGCTTGCGTATCGTGGCCATAGTGCGCGATTGGAGTCAAAGAGATGCTGTGAATAGGGAAGGCTATCCGCAAGCTCCTATCGTGATTCTGGATCAGATGCTGTGGCCGTTTGAGAAGGCTGAACTGTTTATTGACGAACGGTTAAAGGCACACGGCGAGGCGTACTTTGAATCAGAGACGGACGGCCAGTTACCTGAATGCTCGCCAGAAGATATGTGGGAAAAGCCAACTACATGGGCAGTGATCAAGGTCGGCGGTAAGCGGGCTAAGTCAGTCCACTCTACACAAAGTGATGCAGATGCAGAACTAGCTACGGCCGGCAAAGGGTATGAAATCCAGGTCAGACCGGGAGAACGGACACGGTGCACGAACTACTGCCAGGTTAGACAATGGTGCAGTCAGTACCAGAAATATTTAGAAGAAACAGCAATCAACGAAGAGGTGACAGAATGAGTTTATTTTTTATTGCAATCTTTTTATTGGCCGCACCAATTGGAATTGGTTATGGTTTGTATATTTTTTCTTTGGCAGACGTAAGATCCAGGAACTCAATGAGAGACAAACAAGTTCCTGAACCAGAGTTTAAGCCAACAATGCCGGCCATTGCAGGATTAGTCCTAATGCTTTTATACATTAGTCTTGAGTCCTACGTTATCGTACCCGCCGGTCATATCGGCATTCAGGTTACGTTTGGCACGGTCAATCAGGCAACACTGGATGAGGGATTACATTTTGTCAATCCATTGTCTAGCGTACAGAACCTGGACGTTCGCCTGGTATCAGCAAAGCTTGCGGGATCAGCGGCAGGTACAAAGGATTTACAACAGGTGCATACCGATATCGTTGTGAACTACCGTATCTCCGGTGATAAAGCGGCTCACATCTATAAAGAGTTTGGCCTTGATCTTCAAGACAAAGTGGTTATGCCATTTGTCAACGAATCCTTTAAAGCCGTTACCGCGCACTACACCAGTGAGGAATTGATTACCAAGCGGGACGAAGTATCAGCAGGAATCAAGCAGGAGTTATCAGACAAGCTGGGAAAGTACAACATAGTTGTGAGCGATATCTCTTTGGTGAATTTCGGTTTCTCTGCCGAGTACCAAAAGGCTATCGAGGCAAAGGTAATAGCAACCCAGAGCAAGCTCCAGGCCGAACAAGATCTGCAAAGGATTGAGGTAGAGGCCAAGCAAACTATTGCCAAGGCGGAAGGCCATGCTAAAGCCATTCAGATTGAGACAGCGGCTATCAACTCCCAGGGCGGACAGTCATACGTTCAGTTAAAAGCCATTGAGCGTTGGGACGGGAAGATGCCACAAACTATTGCCGGAGGCGCGACACCATTCGTGAATTTGAAATGATTGAAGATCGTGAAGATGCATATGAAGACCTTATGAAGTTCTTGGAAGAAGGAGAGTCCGTTGAGGGAATAGTCTTTGGAGAGTACGGATGGGGCGGGTACGGCGAAGAAGAAAATCACAAAGTTCAAAAGAAAAACCAAGGAAAACTAATGACATTGGCTGAGGCAGAGCCACTGATGCATGGTTGGACTTTCTACGGAGGCTACGGAGCACCTGAATGTAATGCGATCTATGCGTGGACAAACAAAAGAGTTATCTGGGTAACACAGTATGACGGATCAACAACGCTAGATTCAGCGCCAAGACACCCGATTGACTGCGACCCCAGTATGCCAGGAGGTTGATATGACAGCATTTTTATGGGAACTAGCACAAGTAACCATTCCAATATTTATCTTATTGTTAGCAATATACATTTTTATAAGGAGCATAACGTGAACGAAAAGAAAGCAAAGGCCATCCGCAAGCAGGTTGGCTATCACCCAACAGACCCAAGGGGTTATAAGCAAGGAGGAAATTCCAGGATAGAAAAATCCCCTGGAACGGCAACGGCCACAGGATCGAGAGGAACATACAACCAAGCAAAGAAACTAGCGGAGCAGATCAATGAACGACACACAGCTTAGATGTACCGCCATGCAATTCACATTAGAGATTGTGAAGATGATGGACGAGGCAGAGGTAATTAGCGTTAGCCCACACGACTTTGGGGTAATCGTTAAAGGAGCAGAGAAGATTTATCAATTTTTAAAAGGAGATACAAATGAGTGATATCAAAGTTACATTTACACAAGCAGAGTTTGGATTTGTTAAGCAATCAATCTTAGATCAGGCACAAGCACTGGTCGATACGATGGATTTTTTTGCATCACAAAAGCCAGAAAAGGATATTGATGCCGTTATTGCTGAAGCAAACCAATGGCGTTCTGAATTTAAAAAAGAATATACAACTTCGATTGATTCAGAATTTATTAATCAACTTAACAAAAAGCCAAACAAGAAAGCACCATACGGATACAAGGCCGATGGAACGCCGAAACAAAAACCAGGTAGAAAAGTATGACAGTATTTGCAAAACTACAAAAGGCACGGGCAGAAATAGCCCACAAGCCACTTAAGAAATCCGGTAAGAACAAGTTTGCAGGATATGAATACTTTGAGCTGGGTGACTTCATCCCGACTGCTCACGACATATTCGATAAGCTTGGATTGTGCGGAGTATTCAACATCAGCTATGAGACTGCTACGCTTTGCATTCACGACACCGAGACGGGCGAAGTGGTTCAGTTCTCTTCCCCTACAGTCTTGGCCGAGAACGCAAAGGGACAGGCTATCCAGTCTATGGGCAGTACTCATACCTATTTTCGCCGTTACCTTTGGTTAATGGCCTTAGAGCTGACTGAGCACGATGCGGTAGATTCATCCGATCCAGGAGAGAGGAAACCAGAACCAAAGCCCGAACCAAAACCAGAACCCAAGAAAGAAGTCGTTGACCAAAAGACTGGCGAGATCAAACCACCAGAAAAGATTGAGGGCAAAGGCGGGGAATGGAATATCAAGGTAACAACCGATGAAGATGCATCTATAGATAAATGGGCGGAGGTGGTCTTTGATGCGGCCATGATATGCTTGAGAACGGCAGGCAGCCTGGACGATGTGATGAAGATATTTAGAGTCAACCGAGCCATCTTCGACCGCTTGCGCGCCGATTCGGAACCTACATATACATCTTTAATGAATGAGTTTAAAAAGTACAAGGAGTCTTTTAATGCAATATCCTAATTCTGGTAGTCTGAACGTCAACAAGTTCAAAAAGGAGGGAGACAAAGCTCCCAACCTAAACGGTTCAATCATCATGGAGCGCAGTGCTTTAAAGCAATTGCTGGACGAGCAGGGTGACGAGATCACCATCAAGCTGTCTGCCTGGACAATGCCTGATTCTGGTCGCGGGAAGTGGTTACGGTTGTCCTGGAACAACTATAAATCGGATAAGCCGGCTTCTCCGAAACAGCAATCCATAGAAGACGAAGATATTCCTTTCTGATGGAAACACTACAGTTTGAGGCAGTAAAGGTCGCATTGAAGCAGGATAAGACCGGCTATATGCTGACCTTGAACATACACCCAGACGAGATACCCCAGCCCCTCATGAGAGATTTTGTAGGGGCCAGGTATCAAGTGGTGATGGTACGTCTTGACGGAAATGAGAAACCCATGAACCGGGAGCAGGAGTACTCTCCCGATCTGGTTAGATCATCCGCAATACTGTGCCGCGATCCAGGCTTTTGGAAGTTTCTAGTCGATACCAACCAGGTCTTTGATGCCAGCGAGGAAACGGCTACAGCATGGCTAAAGCAGGAGCTAAACATTGAGTCCAGGACGGAGCTTAAAACAAACAAAGAGGCTATTAGCCAGTACAAATTTATATTCAAGGAGTTCCAAGAATGGAAGCAAGTAAACGGTTAATTCCGTACAGCGTACATCTCACCCCAGAGATTTACGATAAGCTAAAAGAACTGGCCCAGGAGCGTAAAGCTTCTAAACTGGTTCGGGATGCTATTACAATGATTCTGAACGGCAAGGGGGATTTTGACAGCGGATACAACAAGGGCATCATGGATGCTATTGATGCTGTTGCACACAACCAAGCCGCCTACAGAATATCGTATGACGAAACTTCTGTTGCAGATTTAATCATTGACCAACTGGAGATGTTACTAAAATGAGAAACGGTGCACTGGTATTCAAAGGCAAGATGTTCCGGTGCACCCATTGTGGTATCAAATGGGCCTCGCTGGAAACGGCAGAGGCTCATATCTGCGAAGAACAAAATGCAAAGCAAGAACAAAAAACCCCCCACATCCTCAGAGAAGAAACACATCCAGAGGATAAAAGAGATGCCATGTATCATATGCGGTGCATCCTCACCAAGCGATTGCCACGAGATTAAACAAGGCCAGTGGTTTACTTCCATCCCGCTATGCCGGGACTGCCACATGGGAAGTCACAACGGCATCCACGGCCGTAAGCATATGTGGAACGTAATGAGGTTAGACGAGATAGATGCTCTCGCCTTAACCATTGAGAGAGTTATAACTGAGCTTGAGCACGGCGCTTTTTAATATCCAGATTCTTAAGCAATGCATCTTCTCTTTGTTGTAGAGCTTTAATCCTTTGCTCTTTCTCATCGCCAGACATCTTGGTATCAGGCAGGTTACTGATGTATGCAATCCTTTGGCGATTCTCTGTAAGCGCTTTACCAATCCTGTCCACCTCAGAGTGCATACCAATCCGGGCGCGTTTTTCTGGCTCTGCCGCGTACTCCCTGGCCTCTGCCGGGGATCTTTTCTTGATATCGTTATACGTTGCACTAGCCTTGTCCACAGCTTCTTTCAGCACATAGAAGTCTTTCTTTAAACCGTTCTGGTTATCCCGGCTCATAAACGCGCTGTTACCAGGCACAGATGCCATCCAGTCGTTCCAAGATATCGTAGGACGTTCTACGCTTGGATCATGGTGGATCAATGGATTGGTCAACATCAAGAACAATCCACCAACCGATCCAGTCATACCGCGAATCAGGTGATCTGCGTTGATCGGCGCGATTAAGCCGGTTTGTCCGAGTGCTCTGGCAAACTCAGATGTACCGTCATTGAACTGACGAGATACATCCAACCCCTGCTGGAACGTACCAATCAAAGGTTTCTGCTGGAAGAAGTCATAGTTCATGGCTACCTCAACTGCCGGTTTGATAACCTGGGGAACCAGTGTCGGAGGAGATACAGAGGAAACAATTGAAGATGCAACTGAATCTCTAAACTTCCTGGCATCCTCTGTCGCATTGTTTGTCATCATCAAGTATGTATGCTCAGCAATGATCTTAGGCATTGTGAACACATCAGACCTGAGAGGAATACTAAATCCACCAGAACCAGGGATTACGAGCAAACGATCTCTGACCGTAGCAGGTTTCTTTAAATAGTCCTCATCATTTGCATTGAGCATTGAATAAAGAATAGATAAAGTAACCACAGACCCTGCGGTTGTGGCCAGTGTTTTATACGCATCTGCCCTGGCAGTAGGAGATATTCCAACGCCAGATAAAGTTTTGAGCGCTACGTTTTGAGCTGCAAGGTACGCATTAAAGAACGGGATCAGCTGTCCGCCAATCATCATCATCTTTGCACTACCGCGGCGGCGAAAGTTAATTACTTCAAACGCTTTCTCTAAAGCTTCAGACTTAGCTTCCGCTTTCTTATCTTCTAAAAATGCCTGACGTTTTTGTGGATCTGCAATTGATCTAGCTTCCACCTCAAACTTGGCAGCTCTAGCTTCCATAGTAGCCTGATACACGGCCTGGCGAACAGCATTATCCGAGGCCATAGAAACGTGCTCTAGCATACCTTTAACCTTAGTCCAACCACCGGGAGGAGGCTGTACACCGGCAAATATCTTGGCATCGTTGCGCGTAGCAGTAGAGGAATAATCCTTTACGCCAACCGCACCAGTAGGTCTAAGCTCTTCATGCGTTTTACTTGTTCCCCTGAGTGTGCGGACGTACTCAAGAACAGCCTTAGCCGGTATCTTCAAAGCATATCTTGGACTGAGGCCAGATGTATATATCGCTGCAAATGAGTCCTGGAATACCTGACTGGTAGCAAAGATCGGATTCAGAACAATAGCTTTTCTGAGTACGTTGGCAATAGCACTGGCGGCCTTAAACGTAGGAATGCTGACCCCCTCTAAACCGTGGAAAGCTTCCACAAACATAGGATCTTCCATGTGCCAGAACTCTTGCTTGCCTTCTCTCCATACCCGCGTTACATTCAAGCCGCGCTTAGGAGCAGGAATCTTATGGGCTAGTCCCAGCTCTCCTGCCAGGTCAACCATGCTCATAGATGATTTGTTTCTGACGGAACGGTTAATCGCGTACTGTGTCCAGCGAACCATGTTGTCAAAGATATCATTGACCGGCATATAAGATCCGGTAGCTCTTCTTTCTTTGGCCTGAACCTGTAATCCGTTTAGGAATTCTTTAGGCCCAGCGTTATTCTCAAGCTGCTCCTCGCGGAAGAACGGCACATAGTTGATGTTATCCATCATGGTCTGTGCTTCTTCCTTTGTCCATAGACCAGTCTCAACCAACTTATCTATGGAGTTCTTTCTAATCCCGTTCCAAACCTTTACAGCCTCCTCAAGCTCAGGCATCTTGCTAAACAGTTGTTCAGCTTGTGCTATCTGCGCTTTGACCGCATCCAGGTCTGGCTTACCCTCAACCGTAGGATCAAGAGAATGAATCAAGCGCTTACCAGATCCCATCTTGCTGATCTCGTCTTGTAACTTGATAGCCTCTCGCAAGCTCTTACTCTTGTTCAGATCTTTGATATCTATTATTCCAAACAGATCAACAGTCTTACCCAAGTCATCAGCAGCTTGTTTCAGCAACTCTTGTACTTGGGCTTTTGATTCTGTCCTCTTTCTATCTATGCCGTCATTCTCAGCTATAAAGTCTTTTAACCTTCTAGCCTCGGTAGCAGTGTGGAACATATGCTCAGCTTGCTGAACAGTCAATCCATTTTTCTTTGCCACTTCGTTAAGCTTATCGGCCAAAGCACGGAAAGTATCATCAGACTTTTCGCCCACCCACTTGTGTAATCCTGAGTCGTATTTGACATTTCCCATCTCAAGGAATATGCTGGAGACGGCATCGGCGTGAACAGTCTGGCTCATGCTAACTGACATCATGGCCTGGATCTTCTCTGACATATCCAAGGAGGTAGAGTCCATGATCGCACGGCGAATAGCATTATTCAACGCAGCATCAGCAGAGAACGTCCAGGTCTGAATCTTATCTGACCAGTGCTGTACAAATGACTTGGCATCTTTCTTAATCGCGGCAGCAGTGGTAGATGGATTATCCCTTGCGTTTTGAATAGCATCTTTTACTTTTTGTATATAAGGCTCATCAGGTTCTGGCGGCCTTCTATTAAGACCATCCATAATATCAATAGCTTCTTTGCCGCTCTTGCTAAGAACAGGCTCTTTAGATTTAGTTACATTTTCAAACGTAACCATCTTATGAGATAATTGATCCTTGGTAACAAATTGACCATCGCTCTTTAGCAAACTATTTAATGCATTCAAAATAGGAGCATCAGATCTTAATCCAATAACGCCTTTAATATGCTGTATTAATTCTTTAACCCATTGACGTAATTGAGCAAGAGGACGGCCCTGGATTTCATATTTCCCCTGCATAATCTTGCTGGCATTGACAGTCCAAAATTCTGATGAATTGGAATACTGATAATCTGATTCATTAACTTTTCCGTCTCTAACCATATCAAGAGCTTTACGCCAATCTTTTTGACTTCCTTCTGGATCAAAATGATATTTATTGAGTAACTTAAAATACTCTTTTCTATTTTCATTATTCTTTGGATTGTTTGATTCCTTTAAGAATTGTTTTGTCCACTCTCCACGAATAGCATCTTGAACTTTCTCAGGCATCATTCTTTCCATATGATGCATCATCTCATGCAAAGTCGTTAAAGTATCAGATCCTTTAAATACACGCATCAAAGATCGAACTGAGTCATAAAACCCAGATGGCGTGTCTTCTCCTGGCTTTCTTATTGATATCGCCAAATCATTTGCAAGAGATGGATTTTTATTTAAAAACCAAAGCGCTAAATCTACGGCATCTTTACTTAGCCACCCCTTACGCCTTGCTTCATAAAGCTTTTCTCTAACATAATCAGGGCCGCGAACTTTAGCTGGAAATTCTTTGTAAGCATTTCTTTCTTTTTCCTGGGCTATGGCTTCATTTATTTTTTCAACGGTAACCTTTGAATCTTCTTTTGTTTTTTCGGCCAACCTAAGAATCTTGGATATTTCTCTTTTAAGAGATGGGCTTCTAGGAGTTTGCTCTTGAGGTTCCCTTGATCTACTCACATTTTCAAAAATATCTTTCTGTCCGCTTAGGTTATCTTCGCCAGACTTTCCAAGACGGAAATCATCAGATGCAGCTGCGCTGCGATCTTTTATTTCTTGCTGCTCACGAGCTTGCCTATCTGCTTCGTCCTGAGTTTTATTTTTAGCAGTCTCTTCTGCTTCTTTTGCTTCTTTTGCTGTTTCCTGCTCTCTTATTTGCTCTGGTGTGTAGCTTTCGAGGGCAAACGCTTCTGGCGCTTCGCCCTTACTTGCAGGAGCAATTCCAGCCGGCTCTTCGGTGGGAGGCTCATTAAAGCTGTTTTCAATTCTTCCTTGCTCATCGAAGAGTCTTTGGATTTCTGCATTTTGTTCCTCTAATGTTAGATGCCTATTGATTTCTTCTTCTAAATAATCAATGTTATGACCAAGTTCTTTAATATGATTTGAAGTCTCGTAAGTTAAAAAATCATAATTGCCAATTTTGTTTTTAATATATGTATCGGCATCACTAGGATCGTAAGGATGACCAGCCTCCATCATCAACTCCTGCTCCCCGCTTGTGGGCGCTTGAAGTTCAGGAGGCAAATAACCGTTTAAGCTTCCATCAGCAATAATGTCAACCAAAGGTTTTCCTGTGTTTCCTTTCTTTGACCTTAAACTTATAAATGGATTAATATTTTGTACATCATACTTGTCTTTTGCTGGCCTAAATGGGCGCGGATCTATTTCTCTAAGATCTGCATCATTAAGTGCTCGAAATAAACTATTTACAAGTGGAGCAGTTTTTTTAGATGGCTTAATTTCTGAACTTTTTTTGCCTAAATCTATCAATTCTTTTGTTTTCTCATCAACTTCTTTTTTAAGTTGATCTATCCTTTGCTGTTCTTCGTCTGTAAAATGCGGGAAAGGTTCTGTATTCTCTATAGGAGTAGCTTCAGGACGATCAGGCGTACCCATGATCTCCTCTGGCTCCTCATAAGTGCCCTTTAATTTATCTGCTTCTTGCTTTTTAACAAAAGCATCCATAGACTCAAGAGTATTAACTCCTGTACCAACCTTTGATGTAGATGGATTTGTTTCCTGTAACGCGGCAGGAAGCTCTTGCCCAGTAGATATCGGTCTGGCCTCCTCTACTTTGATAGGTTCAACAACCACTTGGCCATTAAACTTTTGCGTACCATCCGACATTACTTCAAGAGTACCCTCTTTGCCGTTTACTTTGACGGCATATATACCAGGCTCCTCCGGCGTATAGCCAGCCATCTCAGTACCCTGTGGCTTGCCTTTTTCAGCGGCTTCTTTGATAGCAGTCTTTGCGTACTCTCCGCCCTTTTCCTGCATAGTCCTAAATGGGCTATGACCAATATCAGTAAGCTTCCTACCAATAGCAGTTTCTTTTTGGCCAAGCGCCCCCATACCACCAGCTATTGCAACTTTCTTCCAGTCCATAGGTTCTTCACCCATAGCCTGTTGACCTGCTTCCAGACCAGCTCCTACACCTGCACCAATAGCTCCAGTACCAATCGCCGCAGCCTTCTCTGCTGCAAGCTTAGCAGCTTCTTTTTCAGCAAGTCCTTTAGCGCTTTTAAATAAAGCTCCACTGGGTCTAAGTGCCAATGCATTAGGGGCCATCTCACCAATGAATGATGCGTAAGGATGCTGCTCTTCCTCTAATGCCTGTTGTTCAGGCGATAGTCCCATTGCCTTTGAAAGACCTGGGTGAGACTGTAAAAACTTTTCCTGTAACGCAGATACGCCAGCGGCAGCGGCAGCACCACCGGCTAAACCAGTGGCAAAAGATCCGACCGGGCCGGCAACAGCTCCAGGTATAGCAGCAAGAGATCCACCTACAATACCGGCAGCAGATGGTAGTATGCCTTTAACAAAACCGTGACCAAAAGCCCCAGCAGTACTTGTCTGGGGTTCTGGAGTATTAAGATGGTTAATAATATCCATTGGATCATGCCCATCTTTAAGTGCAAGATCAGTGTTGTAACCTTTTTGCTGGCCTAAATAGCGAGCAATATCTTCTGGACTATGCCCGTCTTGTAAAGCTAATGCAACGTTATATGGCATGATTATTTAGTTGTATATCTTGGATCATTTAAACTTGTAGATACCGCGCTCGACTCTACAGATCCAGGATTTTTGCCGGCCAACAAATTATCCAATGCTTTTTGATACTTTCTAATATCAGCAGCTGCAAGCGCATAATCTTGATCTTTGGCGTTCATGTCAGAACTTAAAGCTTTTGCATGTGTAACAGCGGCATTGAGCTGTTCTCTAAGGATGGCTACTGGATCAATCTTAACGGCTGATTGTAAATACTTCTTAGCCTCTTCCAGTTGTTCGGCATAAGGCTTACCAATAAAGTTTTGATCATTAGCTTTAAGCCTCTCCGCAATAATATCGTCAGGAGTTTTATGAATTGATTTTTCGTAGGCAAGACGATTTGCTTCATTTTCTTTACTTGCTGCAATCTGTGCCATTGAAGCTTTAAAGCTAAGGTCATGTCCTTTCTCAGACACTTTGTTTGCCTCATGCTGCATCGCAGCTTGGGTT
>Ga0208260_1000724_pt1 | contig 10790 bp, 14 predicted proteins | sample CryBogCBH18Aug09_FD_184619 | JGI IMG/M metagenome (GOLD analysis project Ga0208260, IMG submission 184619) | Freshwater microbial communities from Crystal Bog, Wisconsin, USA - CBH18Aug09 (SPAdes) | ecosystem: Environmental > Aquatic > Freshwater > Lake | place: Crystal Bog, Wisconsin, USA...
TACGAAAAACAAAACGTGTGTACATTGGAAGTGGTGCGACATCTAACTTTCGAAGGAACCATCGTTATAGAGTCAATAGTATATTTTTCGGATACAGCTCGATAAGCTGAACACCTCTATACAAGTTTTGTTCAATATCTCACTCTGGGTCGTGAGATCGGGGTCGAAACGTGCGTACGTATAGCAAAACATGAATAGGGAATGAAAACTGTCGAAGAAACTTTCGGATAGTGTCAGTAACATACGTCTCATCAAACTAAACTCATCCAGATCCAGTTACGAATCTATGACTGCAAACATAGCATACAAAATGATATATAATGCTTACTTTACACAGTACAGTACCAAAACTCGGCTTTCCATGTTCCTATCCAGGACCCCACCGATGCTTAAGCTTCTTCCTCGTAATCTTCGCTGATATCCTCACTCTCGTCCCCTGCTTGACTCACTTGCACATAATCCTCTTCACTATCATCATCACCTCCGGAAATCTTCTCGTCGTTTTCTTGTTCCGTCTCATCAACATCAACCTGATGACAGAGTTTATCACACATAATAAAATGTAAATGGGAGTCATTATACAATTACTTACCACAACTGCCTCAAGAATTTGATTTAAGCTTAATTCTCTTGTATAGGAGCCATCGTCAAATACAACGTGCCATCGCTTTTTACCACAATAAGACTTCACGTAACCTCGCCAATGAGCGCCACCCGTGCCGGAGTCATTGGGGTACCACACCTTTAGTTGCAAGCCGACTAGTACTTTGCCATGCTTGGAGCAATATGCATGGCTCAGTTTGCTCTTATCAGCTGGGTCAATTAATGGAGAAGCGCCTTTACTGCCTAACTTGTTCGCCGCCTCTACTTTAGCCGCTCTGCTCAGCCTTGCGGCACCCGAGGTCCTAGAGTCTTGTGCTACAGCGGACGTCTCTGCATCGGTTTCTCTACTATTACGTTTCTAAAAATAAGTTTCATGGGCAAAGCAATTCAAATATATTTATATTTATTATATTAATTGTTTGTATATATTACCACGTATCGCTCAGCGGCGTGTGTGCACTTTCCCGTTCTGGAATCAGCAGAAGTTCTCTTTCTTTTGCCACGTTGAATGCAAGCTGACTACAGAATACATTTGCGTAAAACTTTCAAAACACTATTGGTACCTAGAAGGGTAAAGCGAGTTAGAGGGTACAGTTTCAGTAAACGAGGTTTAAAACTATTCTTTAAGTTTAAACAGATGTAAACCCCGTTTACTTAACCTGTACCCTCGCTCCATTCCGATCACCAGAAATAGTCATAAATTACCTGTGATACAGCGCTCTCAACCACAGAATTTGCAGTATGTTCTTCAAGTAGATCCGCAACCTGATCCTCATCATCATTGAGCGAGCAGCTACTGCTCCATCGGTGGACAACGGTCACAGTGTCTTCGTTCCAAGACACAGTCGGTTTTCCCTCCCAATTTTCTAAATTGTCTCCAACGGAGGAGTCATCATCACTGTCAGCCGCTGCGGGATTCGAGCGACTGCATTGCGCAACGGTCAGTACTCTCTTTGGCTGCGCAACAGTCTCAGTCGCACTTGCGATCGGTGCAGCGACACCCGAAGGTTCTACCTTAACTTCTTTGGCCTCTTTGGCACGCGTTCTGATATCTTGTCGGGATTTCGGTTCCGCTGCCTGCTGAGTATTATTTCCCATTTCGTCGCAATTGGCCGCAGTAACCACAACGGCATCAGGAATCCCCCTGGAATTGTCCTGTCCGCCAATCTCACCACCTCTACCGCCGTTACGCCCCGCTTTAACACGATCATTACTATCACCTGCACTAACCTGGCGGGCACGCGCACCAGTTGGTAGGGCTACATTCTCACCTTTCTTGCTGCCCCCATCCCGTTTTTTAGCCTCTCGTACAGCCCTCTTCGCGGCTTGCTGTTCGCGCATAATCTCCTGATTCCTGTCTCGTGTTACCACACATGCAGGCGCCTTCTCGCGAGGTAATAGCTCAGCGCGGACACCTCTACGGTTGACGATGTGGGCCTAATAATACATGAAGTAAACGATCGATAACAATATAATTTTGATACAATTACTACCTCAACCGTTCCTGTAGTACTCAGTTCCACGCCATTGAATAGAATTGACTTAAATGGTATATGCAAGTACCCTCCGAGAACATTGTTTACGTATTCATTGGAGTCATCAGAAACTGGAACCAAAGGAGTAAAATCGTCCCAATCTTGATGGCACGACGTTGTCAGTCTTTTTTTTACTTCCTCAAGTACCTTTAATGGAAAAAAATAACGAAGAATATAACAGCTATATTGCTTATTCCTTACCTTTGCGTATCTACATGCGGATCCACTGTTGAAAGGGGCGACTTTGATTTCACTTCCCGGCTTTGCGCCCGCTTTAAACAGAGATATTCCCGAGCCATCTTGGTAGTGCCACACAGACTCGATGACATGGGCAGATATTGGGACGTTTTTGTCATAGCCAATATCAGTAGGTTCCATTTTCCGAAGCTCAATAGCTTCATCTTGAGCGTATCTTCTATACTGCACTTTCACACCGAGTGGATACTTGGGGCATACCTGCACGGATATAGTGGTATATATACATATATATTTTAATAGTATTCGAAGTCATGAGAAGTTGACTCACCCCATCTTCCGCTTTCTCAAAACTGAATTGGTGCTGGGTGTAATTCATCTTACAATATCTTGCAAATTTTTTATCTGTGAACATAAAAAAACACATAAAAATTACGCAAAGAATATTTAACAGTCTCTGCAAATTGACCAAGCATCGGCGCAAAAAACTTGACGTAATCAGGAATAGCGAAGAGGTCATAAACTTGCGAGTCTTTTTCAGCACGCCCTGCAGCCATTAGAGCCTCCTCCACAATTCGTTTATACGCTTGTGGAGTCAAACAATGTTTGCCCTGAACTTTTTTCCATATGTGTGCAAACACTGCGTCTATATCCTCATGAGTATGACCTAAGAGCAACACAATTCGATTAGAATTTAAAGTCGTCATGCATTGCTATAGAGCAAATCGATATTTGTTAGAGGAGATATAATACCTACGGGAAGCCGAGTCACTATGATCTTCTTGGTCAAGCCCTTAGCAATAAGAAGCTCGCACAAAGCAAGAGCTATTTTTGCGGTGTTCTCGCCTCCACCGTCTATCTGAATAAATATGGTGTTGGGGAGCCTCCCTCCATCTTGTATATATCTGGTTTAAAATGGATATAATAGTACTCGTATGGAAGAAATGTGTTTGAAGTACGAAAACGAGTTACCTGTTCTCTAGAACGCGCAACAGGCTATGTATTGCTAGGTTACTCCCCGTACCAACATTTTCAAACGTACGAAATATGCTAATTTTGCGTCCGTGTTCCAATACACCCTGAAAGTGCTGCGTAAGCTTTTCGGGAAATGTTGCCAAGTTTGCCTGCCATGGAAGCTCGCAATGAACTTGAGCCATACCATCCGTTATAATGCTCATATACTCCTTAGGATTTTCCCGAGCTAGGCGTCTGAGACGGAAGAATGGAAAATTCCAACAAGCGGCGGGAAGATATTTAAAGGCTTTAAATACAACTCTCACCTACGCTCGTAATAAAGCTGCCTCTCCTTCATGTAGAAACTGCGATGCAACAGGATAAGCTCATTTACCTTTTCCTTTACATCCTTTTTGCCAGACGCAGAAGCGTTACACCGAATTTCACTAAGCATAGCACACATATTACATTTTCCAGATACAAGTTTAAATTTTCTAACTTTTACAAAAGGGTAAAGGGCATCCCAAAGTTTATTAAACTGCGTTCTACACAAAATTCTCTGGTTATCATTTCCCAAAGCGTTCTGTTCTTCCAAATCCCGAACATAGTCCTGATAAACCGAGTAGCTTGTGTATTGATCGCCTAAGTGAACCTCGCCAGCACTGTTGGGCATAGGTTCTCCTAGAAGTAGTAGGAATAATTTTCAAAATCAGAAACAATTATTGTAAGTAATAGTATTAAGTTAGTCGACGATGTGTAAGCCAGCAAACGAATTCAATGAAAATAACCTAGTACGACCTGATCAACAATTAGAAGCTCACCTGTTAAGCTAAAGTATTCCTTCATCCATGTCCAGCAGTGCAACGCCTCTTCAGTATCCGGTACGACCATAGCCTGTAGCTGAGCAAGGCAGTAAGTAAATCATAGTTAGTCAGCAGCCAGCATTTATGTATTGGTGCAATACGAAGTCTCCGAGTACCGTATCTACAAACGAAGAATCAAGACCATAATCTTCAAACACTAAGGATTTGGCCTCGTGAATATTGTTTAATGGTTTAATTCTTCCATTTCCAGCACCTAATCCGTCCAGAACATCAATATTAGGAGGTGGTTCTAGATTCTGACCTTTGTGATCCCATCTTCCCCGTACGATTTTTCGATCTTTAAATATCTTCTGTAAATGTTCTAACTTATCTATTGTTATGCCATAAGCGCTAGCAAACGTTTTTTGACAGACATCCGAAACCCTAAGATCATCAAACTGATTGATTCCGCCGATGTGATACTTAAACCCTAAGCGACCACGTGCTCCCACTGAAATGAAGCAAGCGTTTAGTTTTTGCATAAACCATTGTAGGCGTTCCTTCTTGGATCCAGATACACCATTGATCTGTGATTCGCAATACTTAAGAATCTTGGTTGTTTTATCAAAGTCTAAATTTCCCTCGTCATCTTTGACTGGCAAACAGTTCCGGTTGCAACATTGCAAAAAATAAAGGTTGCCGTACTTTCTTTCAACTGCAGCAGCCCTAAGCATATTTTATACCACCTATTATCAAAATATCGAATAAGATAAGAGAAAAGAGCTGTTGAAAATACTCACGAAAGAAAGGAAACGCCTTGAAATTGATAAAAATTTGCAAATTTTATGTCCATGACTTAAAATATTTGGTGCCACTAGCATTTCTTAAAAATATTAAGTTGTAAATCATTTAACCTCCACAAGCGACCGTAAATTAACCACATTGCGCTATTGTGTTAAAAGCATTGAAAATAACATACCCTAAAGTTTGAAGCAAGAATTCGCTCTTGGTTCCCAAGAAATTGAGCCAAGTCCTCTTAAATATGCGAAGGGGCACTAGTATTTGCAGAGGGAACAAAAATCCTAAGCCGATTTTTAAGGCGATTCGACGATCTTTTCGGTTTTACAGTCGGTTTTCGAGTTTGTTTTCCTCGTCTGGTTGTGAATATACATAGGGGTTATATTTGTTTTCGCCGTGGCACGAAATTTCTTGAAGGGAACGCTTATTTGGTGAATTTCGTGAGTTGCCGCGAATATAAATATACCCTTTTTTGGCATCCCAGGCGCTTAATAGAGGTTTATGGAACGGTGAAACGATTTGAGCGGAAAGGAGTTGAAAATTTTTTTTTTTCAAAATTTAATTTTTTTTCACTTCTACATTCTTTGTTTGAAATTCACAGAAATTGAATTTCAAAAATTCTATCGTAAGAGATTAGTATGAACGCAGTCACTCAAAGGACTTGCCTTTGCTATCCGGAAGATCAATGCAAGGCTCCACCAGAGTTAGACCCCAACAACTTCATGAGCGCTTGCTCCTGCGGAGCGAAACTTTGCAGTATCTGCGTTGGTGATGCTGGATTTGGAAATTCAATCGGTAATAATTTGCATACTTTAAAAAATTGATTTACTATGAATAGCCTCTACTTCTCATCGCAGATCTTAAGTGCCGCTTGTGCAAAGGAAATGACAACAAAGAGAATGTGAACCTTGAAAGTAACACCATGAATTTAAGAACGACCTCAGTAGCTGGTACTCCTTGCAGAGTTTTCTTTGAGATTTGCCAGAGTTGCAATATTAAGAAGTTTGACCCTGATGATGATGATGGGCGCCATTACGGTGATTGCCGTGATTGCGTGCTGAAACGAAAAGGACGTCGCGACCAAATCGTGAAGCAACCTCTTAATTATGCAGGTGCGGCGATGTTGCAGTAATTTGTCTTATTGCACTTTCACACAAGAAGCTCTATTTGTCTATTAGTTTCTGGTACTAAAAGCAATAACTCTTCGGCGAACAGAAGGCCACCAATGACGGCCAAACTGGTTGCAGCGCCCATGGAAGTGGAGATGGATGTTGCGCATTTTCCCACCAGCGTTACCAACTCTGTACCACAGGATGGCGCGATTTTAAAACAGGACGAGAAGGAGGAATGCGCACCTACTGGTCTTCTTGCTCCCGGTAGTAATGCAGAATGTGATATCTTGGAAAATTCCACTGCTGTAATTAAACTTTCTTCTTCCGAGCCGTTTGGAGGAGACGAGAATTCAGCCGATACTTCGCAAGAGGATGGAGGGGACGCGCTTAATACTACTAATGCTAGTTCGAGAAGTGATGAGAGCCCTCTTCTGTTGTCCGTTGTTGAACCTCCTGAGTCGTTAGAATCTACTAATCCAGATCCAAGTGCACCACTAGAGTCCCTGAACTATCTAAATTACGATGATGTTCAACCTGTCGATCACTTTGATGCATACGATGGCTCTACTACCGTTGTTTCTACATTGGATGAGGAGGAGGAAATTAAAATTGTCGCGGCTTTATACGATAAAAATAGAAAGTTCATTGTCGCCTTTAAGTCAAGCCAGGAAACTGTTACTGTTCCCACCGCTGGTGGAGGCGACGAGAAGCGCCTGTTCACTATTATACCCAGTAAGAGCATCTCTTTTTACTTCCATCCTATTAACTCTTTTCTTCCTGCAGCTAACAAATTCTCCAAAGTGAAAGGGAAGCACTACGGGAGAAACACGAACTCCCGAGTGTCTCGGCACTATTATTGTAAAGACTTTTTCGGTGACCAGAACATCCAGCGATACATTTCCATTGAATTTCATGCGTATGTGGTTAACAGATATCGACGTAAGAAAATATTTGATGATTTTGACTGATGTCTTACTTTAAATAGCATCCCTTCTTATACCACTAAGGCATCCAAGACACTTTAGTCATGGGTCTCTGCGGCTTACGATGCACTTTAGACGAGGATGAAGAATTGAAATATGTACTATGTTCTTCGCACTTTGGTAACTGTGGCAGGTTAAGGCACAGCGTTTACGTGCTTGAGAGTGATGCGATAGAATGTTGGGGAACTATGATAAGGACCGAACAGGGTGCTAGAAGGAAGTACTTTTGCGATACAACCATTCCCTTCAACCTTGTCAAGGTGCTGCGCTCCTATTTAAGTGATCGTGCAGTCGACCTTCCCAATCCCGTCTTTGATCCATTAAGATATGAGAAGAGGTTTGATGATATTTAAACATATACTCCTCCTGATATATTTTCAAATCAGTAGATATGGAAAGGGTAAGGCCGCAAATTACATTGTACCAAAGGTTGTTTTTGGCGATATTGATGCTGACAACCCTCCAATACCTGCCATCATGGCTACCAATAGCGATGCTAGGCTCACTAGAGCGTCTGTAGCCGCGTCTTCTGCCTCAACAGCTAGGTATGCCACTGCGTTATTTAAGTGCGATCTAATTTTTCTGTTCTTTTTATCTTAGTAGGGAACGCCGTCCTTCTGTAGTTAAGGGAACCGCTAAAAGAGGGAAGGTGGCTATTTCTACCCAAGCTCGCTCTCGTCAGTCGAGTAATGAACGTAGTGAATCAGTTGCACGATGCTCTTCTTCCACTACGGCTGAATTATCGAAGAGGAGGTCTAGCAATATCCGCGAAGAGGGGAGTGTGTCCTCGGCAAGCAACGGCAGACACGAAAGTAGATCGCGCTCCCAAAACAATGATGCGTGTCCAGTAGATCCCGACCAAACCACTTTGCAACCTCTTCGCTCGATCTCTCTCCGTTCAACACGCCTAGTGGCACGTGAGGAAGCTGACGATGAATCTATCGTCGAGGTCCCTCCCTTGAAGTAAGTGTGGGTATTCAACTCTTTTTCTTTGTTTATTATCTCGTAATTTCAAATATGTTGCTATGTAATTAACTATTGGATTTTCGGCAATTTCAAATATGTTTGCGCGTCAGACGTGGAAAGCCTACGGTATCAAGTGCGTTGAAAGAACTTGGGGAAGAGCTGGAATACCACAACAGAATAGTACAGCAACAGTACCAGACCTTTAACGCTATCAGTGGATTTTCAGCGCAAGGCACAAACAACGGCGCACCATCCGAGGACAATCAATTTAGGGAAATGTGGATTAATTTGATGCTTAAGCAGCAGGAGAACAATCAAAAGCAGGCAGAAAATCAAGTACAGTTTCTGCAGCAGCTTATCCTGGGGAAAAGTCTGGCTGTGATGCCGATCACATCCGAACACGTATGTAGTCTTTCGCTTGAGTTCTGTTAATTTGAATTTTTGAAACTGATCTGAGCTTTTTAATTACCCCGCTTACTTAACCTGGCTATCACTCTGCACTTAACCTTACACTGACCCATTTACCTGTGTAATGAAATACGTAGGGACATCAAAACTCTGGAGTACCACATTTTTCGAACCCTCCACAATTCACTCGTGTCTTTCAACAAGTATATCCTAGTGATCCAAATTCAACCATGCAATCACAATCTTACTACACGTCACAGCCACAGGTAACGCAGCAAGTTATCCACATGGTACAGTCAACTCCACCTATACAGATTATCCCATCGACTCCTAGCACGCAGGTAGCACAGCAGCCGAATCAGAGCATGCCGATGATGCAGTCAGCTCCAGTTATGCACATGATTTCATCCGCTCCGACAGTGCAGGTAGTACAGCAACCGAATCAGAGCATGCCGATGATGCAGTCAGCTCCAGTTATGCAGATGATTCCATCCGCTCCGACAGTGCAGGTGGCTCAGCAGCCGGCGACTCAGAACATGCAGATGGTGCAGTCAGCACCACAAATGCAGATGATTCCGTCCACTCCGACTATGCAATTTGCTAATAATAACCAGCTGTCCACAAGCTCGAACCAACAGGTGTACTACGTGAGCCCAACGCCTCCCTCGCACTCTGGAGGGCAGCAATCGGTTCAGGTAGTGGTCGGGTCTTCGGGAACCAGCAATCAAGTTCTGTACCAGCAACTTCACTAACTACAAAGATTAGCCTCCCCGTGCTGGCTTTCCGCGAGTATTAGTTGGACGTCGCCCCCCCCCCGAATTGGCTCTCCGTGAGTGATATTAGTTGGACGTCGGCCCCCTGTGCTGGCTCTCCATGAGTAGTATAGTTGGACGTCAGCCCCCTGTGCTGGCTCTCCACGAGTAGTATAGTTGGACGTCGGCCCCCCGAGCTGGCTCTCCATTAGTTATTGGACGTCGGCCCCCCGTGCTGGCTCTCCATGAGTAGAGTAGAGCTGGACGTCGGCCCCCCGAGCTGGCTCTCCATTATGCGTTCATGTCTTGTAAGCGTAATTGTTCTGGACTTGAATGTTTTATTCACACCCGTCCAATTTTGCTTAAGTAGAATGTAGTTAACTGCACCGATATGCTACCCTTCAGCGCATCGGAACCTGTCAGCACCACGCTACTCAGAATTGTCTTGTATTCGTGACAGCAACAGTATGGCGGAATATTATGACGCTGGCCCCTATTATATCCCAGAGTAGATCCAGCCATGCTGAATTTAACTATCGATTGCAGTCATGACATCACGACCGTGTTCGCAAGTAACATGCTTTTTCACTAGCAAAACACGTTTTATACTAGTGTATACCACGTTTCTGGCTTATAACTTCTGTGAAACGTGGAAATATTTCGAACTTATTATATCCCCGAGTAGCTCTGGTTAAGCTGAATCGAACAAGCTATCGTAGTCATCATATAACGACCGCAATCACAAGTTATATAATTTTGCACCAGTAAACCACGTTTTGTACTAGTATAAGACACGTTTCTGGCTTATAACTGCTGTGAAACGCGGAAATATTTTGAAAAAATTATATCCCCGAGTAGCTGTAGTTATGCTGCATTGAACAAGCTATCGTAGTCCTGATATAACGACATTGTTCAAGAGTACTGTGGCACCAAGAGTGTTGGTGTACGTACGTACATACACATTTTCAAATAATTGCCCAGTGGGCATACCTAAGGACTAAACCGTGGTCTGTAAACCTTTTGGTACACTTTGGCATCATATTAAAGCATATTGGAGCTATTTAAAGGTATTTTTTGTGCCAGGAGTGCTTGGAATGCTTACAACGTAGGCCGGTATCTAAATACCGGAAAACTGAGATGACAACGCTTTAGATGCTTCACATCGCATTTACAAAGCACAGACCTTGATTCGTAACGAAATACTTTTGGAAATAAATAAATTAATGTTTTGAGAAAGTGAAAATAAATATTCCGACAATATCGAAACTGCTCGATTGCCCTTACCCCTAGTGGCTAGTGGGATCTGCCACCTTGGCTCACAAGGGTGCTTAGTGATCGATATGTTCGCATGCTTCTCTCTATGCCAAGTAAATCTTTCGAAATAAGTACCAAATTACCCTGCTTCCATATTGAATATTTGCCTCGCTCACAAGAGCTGCATAGCAGGTACCCGTACCCGAAAGGTTTTCAACACAAACGTAATTAATTAATTCCGTGGTAACGTGGTAACGTGAGGTGAAAAGTTATGGATCCAAGGGACGCATGAAAATACTTTATGGACAATTAAAGCGACCACTGTGAGCCCGCGAGAGGGTAACTTATTGGTAGCTTCTCGCGCCGAGTCTGGTAGCTGGCTTCTCTCTACCCCACAGACTGGTTTTGGTACAGTTATGAATTATTC
>Ga0208260_1000726_pt1 | contig 10764 bp, 10 predicted proteins | sample CryBogCBH18Aug09_FD_184619 | JGI IMG/M metagenome (GOLD analysis project Ga0208260, IMG submission 184619) | Freshwater microbial communities from Crystal Bog, Wisconsin, USA - CBH18Aug09 (SPAdes) | ecosystem: Environmental > Aquatic > Freshwater > Lake | place: Crystal Bog, Wisconsin, USA...
AATGGGAAGAAAGCAAGTAATGACCCCGTTTGATGAGACGAGTGGTTTTGTTCATCCAGATAGGAGTCGCTGGAGTGGTCGATAACAAGAAGAAAAGGTCAGTCGTCCGCGGCCTCCACGACGACCCATCATCTAATGAACAGTTTTTACGTCAACGACGATTGAAATTTTTTCTAATATCATAACGCAGATGATGGCGTTGGCACTGGCGTCTAGCTCAGAAAATTACATAATCCAAGTAATAGTTGCCGGAACTCATCCAATAGTTGTTATCATTCACAAGTACTCCTGGCAGTACTATGGACGCTAGTTTCTATCTTCCTTTTAAACTCCTCGGCAAGAACTAAATCACATCAAACACCATATGCACTACGGGACGAATATAAATTACACTACATTCGCCAAGATATGATTAATATGAACTTGACGAATCATAACACACACGTGGCAAAGCCGCCCAAGGTACTGCAGTTTCAATGTCCACTTCAAAGTAGCCATATGGAGGTCGCCCACCAATACAAAGAACGACGAATCGTCAAAGATGAACTCAGCACTTCCATTCAAGCTATGTACACACCCTACTATCAGTCTCACTCTCAATATCTGATGACAGCGCTCCATCCTGTTTCGTCTCAACCTTGTCTTTCCCTTCCCTCAATCCTAAGTTTATATCATCCATAATCCTCTCCATCTCCTCCACTTTCTCAAGAAATTCCATCACCCGGAGCTGCTCAGAAATCTTGACACAGTTCTCTGTTACCAACACCTCTTGTTCTACATCCGCTCGCTTGCTCCTCTGTAACACCACCTCAAACTTATCATACAGTCGGCGCATCGCTTGAAACGATTCACGAAGATTTTCTTGCATCGATAATTCTCGACTCTGTCACATGGAATAGAATGCATATTGTAATAATTGTGAATTACTATGAGATAAGATTTTTCTACCTGTGCTGTGCCCCAGTTTTGAAATAACTGTTGGGAATTTAAAGCGATATTGAAGAAATGATATGAGCTAATTGGAGAATAATCTGCTTACCAAAGCAACAACACTAGCTGGAGGCATACAATTACATATAAGTAGGACAGCCGTCAACAGGTGCGCGCCCCAACTATACGGCTCTGCGGTTATATTTCAATCAAAGCGACCATATCGCCGTGGAGAGGTGCAGGAAGGGGGACTTACCAAGGACGAGTTTCCGAAGAAGTAGCATACTGAATATAGAAGTAAATCGGGTTATGCACGTTGACAACGAAGTTTACCAGGCCCCGTAGGGAGGATGCACCAACGTGGTTAGATGTCGAAATTAGAGGGTTGTTAAAGGTATGACATATATCGCAATCAGAGTGGGAATACTCCTTACCCGAATAGAGTAAAGAAGATCGAATACTGAGCGATTTCTTGAGCGGTTGACGAAATCCGATCCACATAGGGCGAGAAATAAGCGTATGCCTAATCGGGACATTCAAGATAGGCATGGAGAGAAGCTGTGGATCAGCAACACGAGCGCATACTCTCAGCTTCGCAGCCATGTACGCACCTTTATGAAGATGGCAGCTACAAGCATTCCAAACAGTATCTACCGCGATATCAGAAATACCAGAAAGTGATTGAGACAGTGCAAAAGTCAGTTTCGAAGTGACGGTACACGGTCTACCTTCGAGTCTTCGTTATTGGAGACCACCGTTAACACAGCGGTAAGAATCAAACGCCTGTACGTCTCAACGATTTCCCAATACCAGAACTTAGGCAAATAATTTTGGTAGAGAAAGGCCAGGCATTCAAAGTCATCGAAAAATTTAAGGGCTCGCGGGGGACGCGAGTATCCGGAATCTTTCAATTCGAAACGGTGCGATATTTCGTAACGGTTTCCGTACAGTATGAGCAAATAGGACAACTGCACGGGGATGGGTACAATCGAAATAAGCACAGGAATAGGTATAATTGAAATAAGGGAAGATATGCGATAATATAGAGTGTTGATGGCCTCACTGGAATTCCTAACGGATACACGATGATCATGGCCAAGGCCCAGTAAAATCCGTAACGGTATCTGGCGGAGCTGCAGGATATACTCAAATCCGCTCTGTATATTCGCATCCGAAACATTCATATGATATGGTCCAATTAGGTAATCAATCGTACAACGAACGGAAAGAGGAAAAAAGAAGAAATTGAATGGTTATAGAGAGCTGTAAAAATACCTCATGTAGAAAGAGTCTTGGTCCAACGTGTGGTCGGGGTCCGCATTCACACATGAGAAAGTATTCGCGATCACCACCGAAACTCCAGTAATCATATAAAAGCTAAACATGAAAAATAGATTGAAATAAATTCGTTTCAATCTCCTTCTCTAGGTGAGTCCGTAGCAATCCTCCATATTGCCAAAGCATTGAACTATCCGGCAGTTTAAGGCGTAGACTAGCAGTAGGAAAGCAGAGGCTGCAATTGGAGTCAACGTCGCGGCCTCCAATAACGTGATGTAGTCTACATCGGGATGCGTGCATTTGATCGACACGGCTCCAAGAATGGACGAAATATTTACGAAACTGAAAGAGAGACGGGGGGTGAAGAGAAGTCAGGCTGCTGCATCGTGATAGTGCGCGTGAAGTATAAGAAAATGATAATGTTTGTGCTTCGTTGCGGACCTTAATCCGTTATAGAGGGAGGTGATTAGTTGAGGAGGCTTGATCTTTAACGACGAAACGGCTGTGATGACAATCTGGTGGGAAACAGAAACAAGTAAAATGATTGTGTGATTAGATACTGATTTCTACAAAAGTAACATTCTAGATATTAGAAACATTTTATGTACGTGCGCGAGTTGGGGGGAGGGGAGGTTGAAAGGGCGACAGGCTAGTTGGGACGTCGCGCAGACCTGGAAGAAATTGATTACTAACTTCAACATATTGGTTAAATCTTCAGACATGTCTTCGATTTGTTTTTTAATGAACTCGATGGCTCTGTCCAGTCCCAACCATTGCGCGATACCGAGGAGAAGGAGAAGTCCGAAGGGAACGATGATGATCAGAAAGGACGATATTCCAGAGCTAGGCATGCATTTTGAGCACACGTTTGTTCGAGTAGAGGACGGGAAATATCCGCGGGCGCAGACACCACAGAACGGTCCAGTGTACCCTTCTGCACAGGCAGAGTCATTACCTCCAAGACAAGAGACTTCATTTTCACAGTTGAATAGGGTATATGCTTCTAGAGAAGCTGACCATTCTCCCTCTTCTAGATATTTCAGAGACCCTTTACAATAGGTACCAGTGGGACAACTGCACTGTTGCGAGGCCCGGTCGTCTCCCACCAAACAAGTCTGCTCTACTTGAAGATATGCCTTATTTTGGAATTACGGGCAGGAAGAGCAAAGATAATTGTTGCATTTATACACTGAAGTGGGAAACGCTAGTGGAAATGGCGACATATAGAGCTAGTTAGAGGAAAGTATAGAGGACAGATGGTGTATGCAAATCATTATATCAATGGTATTTTGCTGAAAACACGACGAGCAATAAAAGACATTTAAAATCTGATGCGGAAAATTTTATGCCAAAAACGCCATTTCATTTTGAAGCACTAAGGCTGGGTTCTCGTCTAGCAAAAGCGATTCAGAAGGGCGCTGTCGTTGTAGGCCGTGCTCATCATGAGCGGATTGTGCCCGCGATCTCGGCTTTTTCAGAGCAAATTTCATTTGAGGTGAAAATGCTCACGAGTCTGCGAAATCAAAAGATGCATAATAGCATAGGTGTAAATTTGTGATATTATGCTTCAGTGTGTTTTAAATGTGGGGGTAAAATTTTTTTTAATCTGCATATGTATAAAAAAGGGAATACGATAGACTCGAGGCGATTCAGTGATGGGATCGTGAATCGCAAGGCAATAATGAAATCATAAGGATAGTAAAGAAAAAATTGGTTGACAATATGAAAGTTTTGGATGGGCAGTTTTCTTTACATTTTTTAAATTTTAGATTTGATTACTAGTGGTTATGATTATCACCGTTGTTTTTGTTACAATTTTCTTTTCTGTTCGATTCTGACACTTCGGAATATTTTTGATAACTACACCACTCCAGAACTGCAACTAAGTGTAACACTTTTTTTGCACTGCAGCAGAAATCATATAAATTATTTTTCATCTTCTTGTAAATATGAAAATTTATGTACTCCTCCTCATCGCAAGTAGCGTGTGGCTCAGTTCTTGTTTTCATTCAATGTGGAAAAATAAGGTTCCTTCCTCTCATCATATTGTGCAGGCTAATTTTTTTCAAAAGTATTTGGGGATAGACCTGTTATTAGCGGACGCAAATCAAACGAAAATGGAGCTCAAGAACTTAAACAGTAAAATAGACATCAAGGATGCGGAAACCAAAGCGGAGCTCCAGATGATAAACAGTAAAATAGACATCAACGATGCGGATAGGAATCAAACCAAACTGGAGCTTCGATCGATCAATAAACAGATTTCGACTATACTTTCCGGGGATTTGGGGCGGGTAATGGAGGTACTAGCGCGAGAAGATGCACGAGATCGGAAAGGAAGGGAATATGTGTCCGGGTTTACCGCTCTCGACTATGTTGACTTGGTAATGTTAGCTACTCCTTCCAGTTTTCTTTCTAATCGAGAGCTGACAAGAATGATACGAAAGAATTCTGTTACGTTTGTAGACAATCTCTACAGATCGGAGTGTTTGTTTCGTTTATCGGAGGTTTTTCTCAATATATCCGTCACTCGTTTGGACGAAACAGATATGTTGTCGCGACTTCGTCAAATTGATAGCGTTGAGAACGATCGCGAAAAGCTTGCGCTGGAAACTACAAAATATTTACTCCAGCAATTTATAGATATTGATGAGGACAAATTTTTTACAAGAAGCGAAGCAAATGATGCGAAGAAAGAGGCACTTGCAGAAGTTCTCTCATCGCCAGAGAAAAACTCCTATATATTCCCACTTCTATTTTCGCTTACTAACCAAAATGGCACCAGAAACTTCGATAGAGCAACTATATTTAAGTTTACAGAAATGGAGCTGGACATGCGAGGTCAGCTGCTGGAAGCGGGCGAGCAAGTTGTCATAGAGGTCGTTGAAATAAAACGCGGAGCGGAATCCAGAACCGCTATTAGGCAGTTGAAGGAGCGCGCATACGCTACGGCGCTGAGCCATTTTTTGTGTCAAAAGCAACGACAAGTGAAGAATTATCAGGCGTTGTGCTTTTACTATTCAAAGAATGGCGCAAAGGCTAGAAAGGCGACTGTTCCGGTGGATGTCAAAGTTTATCCGCCGGAGAAATCGATTCCAACCGAGGGCTCTGAAAATATACATGAACTGAAGAAAGTACCTGCAAGGGAGGGTCTGTCCACTGGGTTTGACTTAACGTTTAGTTTTATCAAAGCTTATAAGACGACATTGTAATGTAAAGGTGCATGTGTGGCGAGGAACTAAATCAACGACATTTATCAACATCCACTTTTCTGTTGTGGATTGGTTTCTTTTTGAGTCGTCTATAACTTCACTTTCTGAAAGCTCAGGTTCACTTCTTATTTCACAAGAAATTCCGTTCATTTCAAACCTTATCATCAAATGTATTTCGCGATTTCGTTAAATTCCAGTTTGGTTTAATCTAAATTTTCCTTTTTCGAGAATATTAATTTTTCTTCGGGAAAGCTAAGAGGGAAGTAATGTAGTGCTTCAAGAACTACATGTTATTTTCTTTTGTGGGTCTAGGCTTTTGTAATCGTATATGTTAGCAAAACTTTGCAAAAATCTTCTTCTTGTTAGTTTCAATGAGAAAGAGGTAAGGAAATCTATAATAAGTCAATCAAAAACAATGCGCGATATGTCCTGTCCTCGATCCACTCCTCGCTCCAAAGCCGTCGCTTGGTTATATAGAACTAGGAGGTCATCTTCCCTACTAGTACTCTATGCACCAACTTCAACCTTCCTTCAACAAGAACCATGTCGTGGCGGCTCAAGTCCACACCCAGATATACCAGCCCGCATCTCGCGGTGAGTCAAAGACGACGGTCTTGTGAGGAGTCCGTTGGGGTGCTTCAACGGACATCGCTGTGGTGGGGTGGAGAGGAAAACCACATCATACACCACTCAGTGGAGTGACTTTTATTTTACTCGGGTTAGGGAGGCAGTCCAGTTTAATCAAATGTGTGCTGGGGGTGAGAGTGCACCAACAATTTGAATACCACGAGTTTATTCATCGACGGCGGCACCATGTGGTGAGATTAGCCCCGTGCTGAGTCAATCTTAACTATGATCGATATTTTCTATGAATTGGGGAATTTGCATCTAATAGTAATAGAAAGAAAATAGTAGTATAGTAATTGTTTACTACTCGGAGCAGGCAGCCTCCAACATCACTCGTTTAAGAAAGCCGCCCAGGAGCAGAGGAGAGAATTAAATTAATGCGGGTCATACGGGATGATAGTAAAACAATCACTGTTCCTGAGGTCAAGGCTAATTAAGCACGTACGGGATTATCATGGAAGGCCGTTCCAAAATTGACTGAGAAATTATACTACAGTTCAACATCCTCGTCATGAAGTTGCAGTTAAGGTGCAAGGGAACTTAAGTCAAGAGCCCAAGCAAATGAGGCTAACCGCACGCGGTTCGATGACTGGGACTCTTCAACCGCACCTCGCTCCCTATACAAGATAAGCGCAGATAAAGTGAGCGGTGTATGAAGCAAAGCTTGTAGAGTAAGTTTGTTTGGTGGTGGGGTGTTAGTGGCAAGAATGAGAGGATACGTGTAATGTTCTATTACCTATCCTCACCGAACTAAGCTGCGTGATTTACGTAGTAGTCGTGTACGTACCTCTCGATTATTACAAGAGATGTAGATAAGGGTGTACGCTTGTCGATGAGAACAAGGTACCCTCCTCCTGTATAGATTGCAAGCCATGCATGGCTGCAAATGACATAATTAATATATATTTAACATAATTTAAGTGTTTTCGCTGGGACTAGGGCGAAGATATAGCCATCTTCGATTTCCCCTTTCATATTATTTTATTAGACGACTCATCCGTTAACAGATGCTCAATATTTAATAGGGTTTATTCAACTGATCTTTCAGACCACGTCATAAGCGGAGGACCTCATTCATGGCACATAGGGTAGACAGGAGTAAATAGACTACATGGTACATGAATATTTAAGGAACTCGTGCACACTACTAACATACGAAACAACAAATGCAATATTTACTTCTTTGCTCTTAAACTGCTCCAATTTATGTACTGGAGTATTCATGAGGGACATATGGTGGCGTGAGAATAGGAGATAAGCACTAATCAATACATAGATTTGATTGAGCGACAAAGCGAGACATATATTGCAACACATTTTAAAAAGTCAGCCACATAAAGCACTCTTCTTAGATTGACAGAATTAACCATATCTGATGTTTAAATCCTGAGACTCTGAATACTCGAATCTTTTGCATATTTACTGGACACTCCATTATCCCGACTGGGTGTTCAGCGTTAAATAATTTACCCATACAATTGTCAACGTAGAGGGTAACGTTGGTGGACTCCAATGATTCATGTTCTGGATCTAATATCCACGGGACATACACATGGCAGTGTGGAGTGCAGTAGGGAAATAAGCACTCTTAAAGTATTTATATAAGGCTCATCATTTAGGAAGGGACTCCGTTATGATTTAAAGTTGAGATCATATTGAGTGCAGCCAATTAAATATTCCGTTTTAATGCACTGATCATTTCTTTCCGAACAAATAATGGTGCAATAATAAAGATAACGGAAATGTTTACTAAATGAAATTAAGTTTTCGCATCACACAGTTTTGTGCGACCTAATTGGCGATGCAACACTAAAAAGATGTAAGATCTTTTTACTCTAACACTGCAACTTCAATAGTAGTTGAATTATGTAATAAAATAAAAAATTAACTGGCAAAAAGAGTATTCAACCGCTTCTACACGTGAAATATTTTTCGAAGTTCTAGCAATTTTCGTTCGTAATTATTTGGATGGACCATTTCTCCTGCCAGGAGCTCTTGATGACGAAGGCTGCTGAAAATAGCAGGTGGTACAGGCTGATATGTGATCTGAATTAATCCACATAATAAAGTTACAACATTAGGTCTGGATCGGAAAGTTGTACTTTATATGCCCTGAAAACTTCTCTATTTCCTATGAAGAGGTATGCTGCCTTGCTGGCATCGCATTTTCTTTCTCCGTTCTATGCAGTATTTGTCAGTTTTACTTTTTAGTAGTTCTAGTTCTTTTCATGTACATTCAGGCTCCAATTTGATTTGATTCTTATCGGCTTGAGAAGCCGGTCGCTAGATCTTTCGATCAAGGCTTTCTTTGGAAACCACAGGTAAAATTTTATGGCACAAAGAATGGCTAAATTCAAAAATGTACGCTCTCAGCAGAAAATCATAGAAGTTGTGGAAATAAAGCTTTTAGCCGAATCTAAAACTGAAACTGTTCGGCTCCACGCTTTGCTTCGATAACTTCTAGAGACAACTCCAGCTTCCTGCAGTTGTCCTCATAAATCCAGTTCCATCTCTATAAATTCAAATATTGTTTCCCTATCAAAGTTTCTTGTACCATTTCGATTATTGGGCGTCTCTTCCGGCGACGGATACATATTTGAGTATAGAGTATAAATTGGCATGGATAGTTTCCTCACCTCCTTCCCATTCTTTGAGAAGCAGTAGAAAGATGCCAAATAATTCGTGAGGAGTCTTTGTTTCTGACTGACGTAATAAGATTCCAAACCACGCTCTTTTGGATCAAGGCGTTCGTGGAAATTTATAATGGATATCTTGATCTACGAGTTGCACGAGTTTAGGCCAGAAGACACATACATCCTCAAGTCTCTCCCGTCGACTGAGAATGAAGTTATAAATTTCCAATGCTGTTGCACTTGCAAACGAAAGTGGCGATCGAAATTTCGATAAATATGCGATACTTATGTACACCATAGTGGAGCTTGGACAAAAGAGGTTCACTTATACGAGCTGGGGAGTGGAGAGGAGCAAGTGTTGATTGAAATCGTGGAGGTAAAGGGGGGCGGCGGAATCTAAATCCCTATCAAGCATTTGGAGGACAAGCCTATGCTATCGCGCTTAGCCATTTTTTGTTTCAAAATTAAGTCTTGACTTGTCGTTGCTTTTGGCATAAATAATGGCTCAGCGCCATAGCATAGGCTCGCTCCTTCAACTGCCTGATAGCGGTTCTGGATTCCGCTCCACACTTTATTTCCACAACTTCTATGATTGCCACTCTCGAGCTTCCATAAGTACTCCTCTCATATCCAATTCAATTGCGGTAAACTTAAATATTGTTTCCCTCTTCCGGCGACGGATACGTTTTTGAGTATAGAGTATCAATCGGAATGGATAGCTTTCTTGCCCTCTCCCCATTCTTTGAGAAGGAGTGATAGCAAGATGTGCCAAGTAATTCGTGAATAGTCGTTGCTTTTGAGTGATGTAATTGGTAGGCGCAACTTGATCACAGTGTTGGATCCCGAATCACACTTGATCTCCACGAGTTCTATGAACACTACTAGCTCACACGTATCAGCCTAGAAAAGGAAACATATGGATTTAAAATGTTGAAGACGAGCGTGCTTGTGCTGAAGGCAGAGAGTAAGGGAGGGGCCACCGCGCAGGAGTCGATTGGGGTTATTAGCTATTAATACTTCAACGAAGAAATAGTGAAGATAGATGGATTCTTGGTTGCAAGGAACAAAGTTAATAAGCATTGTAATCAGCATCATTCTCGTTTCTCGTTATTGCTGTGTTTTTCTTTTGGAGAAAGTAGGATGTCCGTTGTTAGAGCGCTTAAGCATTATTTTAAACGCTATGTGGTCGACAATCGTTTCCGTCCGTGCTACACGCACATAGTACCACCTTAATCATACTACTAACTTGAATGAAGGGCACTTTTAATGGGAAGAAAGCAAGTAATGATCCCGTTTGATGAGACGAGTGGTTTTGTTCATCCAGATATGAGTCGCTGGAGCAGTGGTCGATAACCTAGAAGCGGTATTCGGGGGAAGGAAGAAAGGTCAGTCGCTCGTAGTACGTAAATACGACGAACTGACTCTGTTCACCGCGGCCTCCACGACGACTCCCGATCAGCAAATTAACAATTTTTTCTAATATAACGCAGATGGTGGCGTTGGCCCTGGCTGGAGTCTAGCTCAGAAAATTACATAATCCAAGTAATAGTCGCCGGAACTCATCCAGTAGTTGTTATCATTCACAAGTACTCCTGGCAGTACTATGGACGCTAGTTTCTATCTTCGTTTTAAACTCCTCGGCAAGAACTAAATCACATTTTTTTTAAAATTCTGATTAACTTAGAAGAACTAAATCACATCAAACACCATATGCACTACGGGACGAATATAAATTACACCACATTCGCCAAGATATGATTAAAATGAACTTGACGCATCATAACACACACGTGGCAAGGCCGCCCAAGGTACTGCAGTTTCCATGTCCACTTCAAAGCAGCCATATGGAGGTCGCCCACCAATACAAAGAACGACGAATCGTCAAAGATTAACACAGCACTTCCATTCAAGCTATGTACACACCCTACTATCAGTCTCACTCTCAATATCTGATGACACTGCGCCATCCTGTTTCGTCTCAACCTTGTCTTTCCCTTCCCTCAATCCTAAGTTTATATCATCCATAATCCTCTCCATCTCCTCCACTTTCTCAAGAAATTCCATCACCCGGAGCTGCTCAGAAA
>Ga0208260_1000732_pt1 | contig 10732 bp, 9 predicted proteins | sample CryBogCBH18Aug09_FD_184619 | JGI IMG/M metagenome (GOLD analysis project Ga0208260, IMG submission 184619) | Freshwater microbial communities from Crystal Bog, Wisconsin, USA - CBH18Aug09 (SPAdes) | ecosystem: Environmental > Aquatic > Freshwater > Lake | place: Crystal Bog, Wisconsin, USA...
TTCATACCGTAGTACACGTGCTCTCGTATGACACCTGAGTGTGAATTGAGTGTGACCAATCGAATAGAATTGATGTTCAAAAATTTAGAATCAAGTGCTGCTGGGAAAAGTATAATATCCCCAGACTTTGTGCGAGTTTCAACAAACGAATGCAAATCTGTTTCGAATTTGGTATACACAGCTCTTAAAATCTCAAGTATTCGTTCGTCGCTGAGTACTAACCTGTCAAGTGCTGTCACTGCAGATTCAAACATACCAAGATATAATGTGCATCTGGCCATGAATGAGACACACACGAAGTCCTTGCTCAGTTCAAATAGGCCGTATCCATCATCATGTAAACCAGTACAAAACACATGATCTTTGTCAATAGGTGATCCAGTTATGTCGTTGTGTACCTTTATAAACGCTGTCTGTAACTCATCAATGTCTAAAAAGCTGGGGTCTAAGTTATCATAAAGGCAGATAGCATGTTTCCAATGGTTGTGTTCCTTGAATTCATCCCAGCAAAATAAAGCAACGTGCTCGTTCAGCATCATCCATATCAGTATTCTCCGTATAGGAGTAGTTATTACATTTTGCCTTATTTGATTTAAATCGTCACTATGAAATAGAAGCCTGAGCATGTCGCGATAGTTATCAACAGCTGCCATATGTGTATAATCATATCCCCATGTCTGCATATCGGTTTCTGTATATTTGAATCCATGACAGAGCACATGCAGTTCTATGTGAGGATTTTGAAGGGAACGGAGATGATGCCTCAAAAACAATGCTGGTATTGTGTGAGCGTGTTGAGTTGAAAAGCCACCGTCCTCTGCTATCAATGAACCGTTCTCATGTGATTTGACACGGCTATGTTTTAACCTGGTAATCCATGGTGGAGTTCTAATGTCTAATACACCTGCTGGTGAAATTGATGGAGCGTCAGTGTCCAATACATCTGCTTGAAAAAAATCGAATCCCATCAAGCGTCCTTCTGACATCAAAGTGGTATTAAATTGAAATTGATTGTTATCTGGTATGACTTCACCACGCTTGGCTGAAGACCATCGAGTTATATTTTCTGCCTGTACTCGTCTAGATTTTGTATAATTTATCATTCCACGTGTGTATCCTCTGATCGTAGTTCGACTTAAGGCTTCGATTACATCCCCGATTTCTGATGTAATTTTATCCGGATTAAAGTATGCTTTCCACTTTACTAGCATAACCTGGTCATTTACTTCGGATTCATGTTTCCAATTTTCGAATGCACTGTCGGCAGGATCGATGGAATCATCAGTTTGTTCACTACTTTCACTGGAACTCTCTGGCACTGCATCTTCAAAATCTGCTGCTAAATAAGCAATACTTGCATATATTTTCTCGAGTTTGCGCAAGATTCCAGCCATGGCTCCATACAGTTCTCAAATTTCTTTTATACTGAACAGGAAGCTGATGATATCGCATCACATGGCTGAGCGCGTCGCTGGCGTTCTTTTCCAATACGGTAGGCAGGTTTCCTGCCGCAAAAATACACGCACAGAGTGAGGATGGACGCACCACCGGATGCCCTTTATCGACAGAAATACACCACAACAATGCTCTTTATTTCTTTTTTATACACGGAATCCTGCCGTCAAAATCTCTACGCAACGCAACAAGACACATACACCACACCATCAACGCCGTCTCGAGGGACCGCCGCCCGACGGCCCTGCAGCCGGATGATCGAACGTGATCCCGTTCGTCCGCTTGGACACGGGCACCATCAGCCTGTCCGAGCGCACGCAGCAGTCGAGCACGCCCGCCATCTCCCGGTGCGATATGCCGCGGTTGAGCATGAAGTCCTCGTACGCCGACACTTTGCCCTCCGCCTCGTCGCGCAGGCGGCCGGCGCACGCGAGGTCCGCGCGGAGCCTCTTGATCGTCTCGTCGTCCGACGCCGGCGGCGCGGCCCTGCCGCCGAGCACGATCCCGAAGCCCTTGAGGAGACCCGGGTCTTTCTGGAGAAGCCGGGCGCGCATGTCCTGGAGCCTCGCCAGCGTCTGCTGGTACTTGACGGTCATCGTGTTCAGCTGGTCGGCCAGCGTCTCCTCGCGGAACGTGAAGTACACCCGCGAGGTCCGGGCCTCGTGCAGCGCGGCGGCGCGACGCGCCAGGCGATCGATCGTGGTGCACTTCTCGTCGAGGTCCGCCGCGTCCCTCTCCATGCGATCCAGCAGCGCGTGGAGCTCGATGCCGCCGGCCGCCTCGCCGAACGGGAGCATCAGCTGGTCCGCGACGCGGTCCAACTCCCGCATGCGCGAGTACGCGCGGGAGGGAAGGGTGTGGTGGCTTTGTCGGCTCTGATTCCGAATCGAAGCGTTTTTAGAGCGCGATTTTCTTCAGATTCTCGCAGAAGCATGTATAGATTGCCGTTTATTGATGCAGCCCAGTTTTCCCAGTATGCTTGTTTCACGAGGTAAAATCTGTCCCGCAAAAGCCTTGAATCCTTGGTGGCGATAAAATAGGCGAATACGTGCTCTCCTTGCGCGAAAGCTGGATCGGATTTTACAATCGAGACTCCGTTGTGCAATTTGATGATATCATCCATGCTTCCGTAGGATTCTCCGTGCGATGGTGCCCACCATAGCTTGTTCAGCTTGTCCAAAACAAGCTCGTCCTCGCTCTTAAATGCCGTTCTCACACGGATCCTCAGCCTCTCATCATCACCCACTTCCTCTGGCTCCGAAATCCACGGGCAGATGCGAATTTTGGTGAGATACCTTGGATCCGTCTGCTCAAGGTGAAGGGAAATCTCATCCTGAGGCCAGTATTCCTCGCCACAGACGAGCTTGCCCGCGCGAATCCAGTGCTTGCCTCCTGTGGTTGAGAAGAGGTAGTCGTTGATTGCTTTATTGACTGCTGACAGCGCAGCAAGATGGTGGACATCTGTGATGTAAGGGCAGACGTATGGGATGAGGTCGGAGTTCGCCCATACTTGCTGCATGTCGATTGGTGCTTGGTTCCCCCTACACAGATTACCTGCCTTGATGATGAGATTCATTAAAGCTAGATTGTTGCCTGGTTCCATTTGTCGTGTTGCAGACGTGTCCATGCGTCTGATTTATAACACACTAAAAAAATAACGGAAACAATTTCTGTTGAAACCATAACGGTAACGTTGTGTACAAAATAACAGAAGAGGATATTGATAAATTTTTTGCAAACATATGGACATCCTGTCACATGATCCCATTGAACCAACCGTGAAGAAAGCACGTAAGGAAAGTACTTCATTTCACTTCTTTAAAGGCGCAATTTTAACGATGAGTTTTACTGGTGCTATGAGCAGAGAGTGGAAACGAGGAAGCAAATATGGCTCATCACATATGGTGCAGCATGTGATAGCATCAACCATCAAATGCTCAAAGAGTTCGGTGTTATATCGGACGAGTGCTACACGGCTGTCTGGCGCGAATCCAAATACACCCTTTTTCACTGTGCAAAGGCGGAAAGGATCTCGATAGAAGCCCTCCAACAGTCCACCAAGGCCATGGAAGAGAGATACCGGATTGTGTTCAACGCAGCTGTTCTGGGTTACGATGCTCTTAGCAGCAACGATACAAGCAATAGAGAATCGCTTGAAAATCATCCTGGATTCAAAAAAATTGTGGAACTGCTCAACTCTGGAAGCAAAGATCTCAAGTGGTGGATTCATGGCGAAAAAAACATTCATGATTTTCGGAAAGGACTGCTCTGGAAATACATCGACAGCACAGACCCAGAGAAAATGACACACAAGCAACTGGAATCCCGCGTCAAGGCATGGGCACCAATTGTGCATCAGGCAGATGTAACTGCTTGGACCCTTCAAAATGCCTACTCCGCTCCTGAGTTTGACGTGGTCAAGAAGCGTCGTCAGATGACTGAATCCACCTCCGGAGAAAACGACCCCGAAGCACTTCGACAGTTCGAAGAGTTCGAGGCTAGCGTGCTGGATGCTCTGACCGGAATCAGCAAGGATTATCAGCAACAAAGGTACGAAGAGTTTTTGGAAGCCGAGACTGACAGGTTCAACGGCATCCCACTTCAGAAGGGGAGGTTCTACGTGGCTGTGAGTCGCACCGTGACGCGTGGAGGCGTGCCCATCCCGAAGCTGGGCGCGACTGGTAGGAGTGATCCGATGATCAGGCTGAAGGAGCTCTCCCGCGGTGTGCCGTACGCTTTTGAGCTGGCATTCTGCATCGCGACGTTCACTCCGTTCAAGATAGAGGCCGAAGTTCACCGCCATTTCGACGCTCATCGCATCAGAGAGAGCAAAGGTGCGTGCACGGAGTTCTTCGACGTGGATCTGGAGACGATTGGCCAGTACCTGAAAGCTAAGTACCCAGGCGAGGTAATTCAAGGCGACTACGGTAGGATCGACCCGAAAATGTGAATGGATGCAGCGATATTGCACGGGAACAAGACCCATACGATCATCCGGATGCTGCTTGCTGGTATGGTTTTGTCCCCATCCCCTACGCAGATTACCTGCCTTTGATGATGAGATTCATTAAAGCCAGCTTGTTGTTGTTGGTTTTGTCGGATTTCGAAAGAAATTCGTATTAAAATAAACAACACAAACAAAGCACCACCACGATCCCCTTCAACACATATGTCTCACCAAGACTCTAGCCTCCTTCTCCTGTCAGACGAACTGCTCGGGTCTGTCATGACCGACCTGCAGATTGCAAAAGTTTCCCAGGTATCCAAAACTTTTTACAGGCGGATGGAACCGCTCAAAGCCGAACGCCGCCAAACGGTGGTGTCCGTTTTCAACAGCCTGAAGGCCCAGGCACAAAAAGGAGTGGATGGCAACAAAATAACCATCAAAGAGACATCCAAAGAAGAGCGCGGACGTGTCGAGTCCACGATCAATGTTCGCATGCACTACGACTACATTCACATCACCATCAATGGTGTTTTTGTCGAATGGACAGGACGCTCGTTTGCACAAGAAGAAATTAGAGCGCAAGTATACCCTCGCTGCAAGACGATTCGCTGGAGTGTCTACCAGCGAGAATATCCTGTGCAGAAGGGAAAGGAATTGGCCGTGATTGATAAGATCCTGTATCAGAGAATATCACACAAGAGTCCATGAATTTCGCTGATAAAGCCAAGTCAGTTTACTCCGAACCATTCTTAACCCGCACACAGCGCGTCTGCGCGTCCTCCTCTCGGGCTCCTCACGCCTGAGCGGCCCGACGTTCGGCGTCGGTGAGCTTGGTCCGAATACCCTCAAGCACCGCTTCGACCTCATTGATCTGCTCTTTGAGATCGACGCGGTGCTGCTCCGTATCGTAAAACTCCTCGCGCAGGCGATTAATCTCCCTGCGGTTTTCCTCCGGCTGGAACAGGTCGTGTCCCTCCTTCTGAAGCTTACGATTAATCCGATACGTTGTAAACGCCGAACCCTTCTCAGCCATGAAGAACTGCAGCCCCATGTCCTCGTTCGGACCGCAATCCTCCATGCATGCGGCGCATGCTCCGACCTCGCACTGCTCGCACCACTTGCTGATATTGTCGACAAAGTGGTAGCACACATGACACAGACCCCGGTCATCTCGCCCGTCATAATCCACGAGCGGGTGACCCTTAGCGCACCGCATCGATGGCTCCGCTTTCTTCTCCGAGACAGAGGGCCTCTCCTCTGCAGCGACAAGCTTGCGCTTCAGGTCATCGACTTCCGTGCTGACGCGCTCGATGCGATGTTTCAGATCTTTGCGGTGCTCCTCGGTATTGTCATACTCCTGCCTGGCCCACCACACCATCGCGCTGTTCGGGTTCCTGAACAGCCTCATGGCTGTCTCCGGATGTTCCATGTAAAACCTCGAATGCGCCGCGCCCTTCTGGGCCAAAAATCTGGCGAATTCTTCGTCGTAGGGTGCAGCCGGGCGTTTCGACGTCATGTTGCTCGAATGAAATGTCCGCACGTCAACATCTTATATACTATACTATCGGGCCCAGACGACCTGCCTCTCTCATATCCGCGGCCGGCGATGGGAGATGCCGTGATTTCAATAAAACGTCGCCTGCCCGTTCAAACCGCCATACGTTTGTCGTCAGAGAGTGGCCTTCGGATTCGAGAACCCAGCCTGAAGGCCCAGGCACAGAAAGGAGCGGATGGCAACAAGATAACCATCACAGAGACATCCAAAGAAGAGCGCGGACGTGTCAAGTCTACAATCGATGTTCGCATGCACAACGACTACATTCACATCACCATCAATGGTGTTTTTGTCGAATGGACACGTCTGCGCGTCCGCCCCTCGGGCTCCTCACGCCTGAGCGGCCCGACGTTCGGCGTCGGCGAGCTTGGTCCGAGCGCCCTCAAGCACCGCCTCGATCTCGTCGATCTGCTCCTTGAGATCGACGCGGTGCTGCTCCGTATCGTAAAACTCATCGCGCAGGCGATCAATCTCCTTGAGGTTTTTCCCAAGCCTAAGACTGTTCCGATACGTAGGAAATTCGAAACCGTTCTTAGCCATAAAGACGTACAGCCCCATATCCTCGTCCGGGCCGCAGTTCTCAATGCATGCGGCGCATACTCCGACCTTGCACCGCTCGCACCACTTGCTGATCCGCTTGCAAAAGTTGTAGCACACGCGACACAGATCCCGGTTCTCCTTCCCGTCATAATCCACGATCGGGTGATCCTTGGCGCACCGCATCAATGCCACCGGTTTCTTCTCCGAGGCAGAGGGTCTTTCCTCAGCAGCGGCGAGCTTGCGCTTCAGGTCATCGACTTCCGCGCTGACGTGCTCGATGCGATCTTTCAGACTTCGGCGGTGCGCCTCGGTGTTGTCATACTCCTGCCTGGCCCACCACACCATCGCGCTCTCCGGGTCCCTGAACAACCTTACGGCTGTCTCCGGATTTTCCATGTAAAACCTCGGGTCCGCAGGGCCCTTCTGGGCCAAAAATCTGGCGAATTCTTCGTCGTAGGGTGCAGCCGGGCGTTTCGACGTCATCTTTTGCTCGAATGAAATGTCCACACGTCAATATCTTATATACTATCGGGTGCAGACGACTTGCCGGCGATGGGGATGCAGCGATTTCAATAAAACGTCGCGACTACGCAATCGCATAGCATATGCCACACAAACACGGCCCCAAAAGAGACCCACATGATGCTCACTCAATCCTCGCCAGTCAGATCCACCACAGCACCCGCAGCCCCTCCCCCCTGCGCACCACCGTCATCCCCGGCATACACGTCCTCTATCGCCCGGACGCCGAGCCTGTCCTGCTCGGCCTGCGACAGGGGCCCCCTGCACAGCGGGCAGAGGAGGCCGCCGCCGCCCAGCTGGAAAGTCTTCAGCAGGCACTGCGCGTGGAAGGCGTGGCCGCAGGGCTCGACGGCGAAGTTGGCGCCGCTCCCCTCCACGATACAGATGGGGCACGGCTCGTCGCGATCCCTCGGGGCGGCGTTGCCCCTGAGGCGGGCGCGGTCGCCGGAAAAGCAGTTGGCCACGAGCGCGGACCCCGGCTCGATGCAGTCGCCCAGGCGCCGCAGGCGCCCCTCGTAATCGAAGCGGACGCGCTGGCCGCCGCCGACGTGGAACACGTCCACGAGCAGCGTGAGCCCGTCAAAGTAGCGCTCGGGGCGGGGCAGCTCGAGCGAGGGGAGGACGATCTCCTTGAGGTACTGCCACATCGGCATATCCGGGAGGTACGGGAGCTCAGCGCGGAGCCCGGATCCGCCCCTGGTGTGCAGCGAGAGCGCGGACTGCTGGTGGTGGGATGTGCTGTTGGACATGGCAGATTTGGATGGTTCGATATGTATGCTGCTGAACTCGGGGTAGTATAGCTGGGGATGCGTGAGACGCTTAAATACTTGAGCTCAGAGCAATGGAAACGAGCTGTAGAGCGATTTGGTCAAACAGATTTAAAAAATCCACAGACGCCAAACATACAGCTCTTGACCAAACCATAGTATGGTCTGACCTCAAACCCGTTCGAATTTTTTTCGCACAACCATGTCGCATATGCCCCCCACCACCACAGACGACAGCGAAACGCCCGCGGACGACCTCAACGCCGCCACCAGCCGACGGCAGATCAAGTCCCTGCAAAGGCAGGTGGAGACCCTGCGCAGGCAGAACGACGAGGCGCAAGCGGCGGCCAAGGCCTCTGCGGACGCGCTGACCACGGTCGAGGCGGAGGCGCGCGCCAGGATCGAGGCGCTGGAGAAGCAGAGCAGACAGGATAAGGCGCGGATCGCTGCGCTGGAGGCACAGGGCGAAGAGGATAGGGCGCGGATCGAGGCGCTGGAGAAGGCCGCGCAGCACAGGCTCGTCGGAGACGCGGCGACGCCAGCAGGCGTCAGCAGCAGCAGCACCCTGTCGGACGGCAAGGGCGGCTCCGATGACGCCGGCTCCGCTGCAGGAGGAGGAGGAGGCGACTGCAAACCTCGGTCCTGCAACCCCAACAGACACCCAGACACAGGCAGCAGCCCCAGCAACCCAAACAGCCGCCCGGACGACAGCCTGAGCACTCACAGCGACGATGATCATCGGAGCGCCTCGCCGCCGAGGAAGCACCGGAGGATGGCGGACGCGCGGGCAGCGGCGGCGAGCAGCAGGCGGATGCAGGACGAGATCAGGGAGTTCGTGAGGCAGCGCCTGACCCCGGGCGGCGAGTCCTTCGTGTCGACGGCGGAGCTCAGGAGGCGGTTCGTCGCCGCCCGCGCAGCGTCGCCGATGCCGAGCGACAATCTGTTCTTCAGGCTGCTCAAGCACGAGATCCTGGACGAGTACCCGCAGGCCGCGGCGTACGGTCGGCGCAACAACGTGTGGGGGTTCAAGGGGCTCAGGGACAACGACGCGTGATTGCTGCCGCATCCGGGATCATATGATGATATGTGCTGCATTGACGCGGATCGTATGATCATCGTATTATGATGATGTGATACACGACGGACGGCACGCATATGATGATGTGCACGCGTAGCGGTAGCATACATATGCATGCCAGCGGACGACGGTCAGCGGCGCGCGCGCCAGCATGCATGCCAGCGGACGACGTACACCAACACCGACATATGTGACGGATTGATCTGGAGTCCGACCCGCGAATGAAATTATCGGTATACCGAACGCCACGAGGTTGGGGCGTTTTTATGAAGTGTGGCGTTTTCGGGTTGCACTTAAAACTATGCCTATGCGAGCGGGGCATCTCCCCTGACGGGGTCCGCGCATACTTTTTTTGCAACCCGCCCCTCCTCTAGCAGAACGAGCCCCGATCTAGAAGAGGGCTTGCTAGAGGAGGGCTGCCGAGTCGGACACGACTGACCGTACACCGTGATCATATCAACTTGAATTAAAACGTTCGAATACAGTATGGCGGGCGGACGTGACAGCAGACCGCTTGACTGCATTTCAACTTTGTTTCATTTATATATATTCTTAATTTGTTCTGATTCAGCCATGAATGTCCAGGAGTTCATGCTTCGAGGAAGCTTTTCGTACTTCAACGACAACACGTTTGTCTTTCAGATAGATGATGTTACTCAGGGCAGGATCACCCGTATAGACGCTACGGTTGCAAGGCTGTATTTTATGAGCAGAGATGCAACTGGAAATTATGTTCCTTCTCAGGTCCCTGGAAATCTTACTCTACGCGAGACCTCGACAGGAATTCTAACTCCAGTTCTGTTCGACTCATTTTTCATAGCATGGACCAGCAGCTACGAACTCAAGGATGGTGCAGCAATTGTGCTGAGTCTGGATGTCCAGCGTCAACAAGCTATCAGAACTCGTCTTGACACCTCTATACTGGAATGATAGTTCCAAGGGGATATCCGCCGTGGGAGACGCGCCGACTCACGCATGCACAGGCGATATATGAAGGCAGCGAACCGTGTGGTTGCATCATTGAAACATATACTTTCTGTCATCCATTTCAGACATCGCGTGTTGTCAGATGTCCTACCCCTCATGATCCTTCATCCGAGTCAGCGCGAACTCACGCACCCGAAAACAAAACTTGAGCTATTTCGGCTAAAATGTATTTACGTGTACTAACTACATGCCAGACACGTATCCTTAACGCAAAAAGTACACCGTGATCATATCAACTTGAATTAAAACGTTCGAATACAGTATGGCGGGCGGACGTGACAGCAGACCGCTTCTAAAACCATCATTATACAAAAGGCCACGAGTTTGAGGCCTTTTCATGAAGCTTGGCGTGTTCGGGTTGCACTTAAAACTATGCCTATGCGAGCGCGGCATCTCCCCTGACGGGGTCCGCGCATACTTTTTTTGCAACCCGCCCCTCCTCTAGCAGAACGAGCCCCGATCTAGAAGAGGGCTTGCTAGAGGAGGGCTGCCGAGTCGCATATGACTGACCGTACACCGGGATCCTATCATAACTTGAATTATTAAAACGTTTGAATCGACTGTGACAGAGTCCACCACCGGGAGTTCAACTTGAATTAAAACGTTTGAATACAATACGAAAGGCAGACGTGACACCCGACACTCTACACTCTCTGAAAAAAAATTCCTGTGTATATAAACAGCGTATCGACTGCTGCACACCGCGAACAGATGTCGTCAGAAAACCTAGAGTGCACGAGGATGGAAAGTGTCGAGAGAGATTTCTTGTACAACTTACAGGGCGTAATTTTTGAGCAGTCAACCTTTCAGCTAGTGCAACTTTTCCATCTTCGTGCCGTAAACAAACAGTGGCGTTCCAGCATCACAGCGCGCATGATTGC
>Ga0208260_1000733_pt1 | contig 10730 bp, 17 predicted proteins | sample CryBogCBH18Aug09_FD_184619 | JGI IMG/M metagenome (GOLD analysis project Ga0208260, IMG submission 184619) | Freshwater microbial communities from Crystal Bog, Wisconsin, USA - CBH18Aug09 (SPAdes) | ecosystem: Environmental > Aquatic > Freshwater > Lake | place: Crystal Bog, Wisconsin, USA...
ATTGAATTGTATGCCTATCAAAATAGTGGTAGCACTCAAACTACTGCCACAGGAACATCATTTACTTATTTACAAGGTGTATTTGTGAGGTCTGCATAATGTATGAAAAGTTAATAAAAATTTACCCAGAACTTGCAAATTTTAATTTTGCTAGTGGCGTAATCATTATTCAAAACGACTCCGATGGTCGTGGTGACTATATAGCCAAGTGGGAACATCCGACTTTACCTGAACCAACAGCAGAGCAGTTAGCTGCAACTGGAGCTTAATATGACCACAATTATTGACGGTACAGCGGGAATAACATTCCCAGTAGGTACTAATCCACAAGATGCACCTAGTAAAGTGTTGCAGGTGGTTCAAGGAACGCTACTAACAGCAACTTCTACCACATCAACATCACTTGTAACAACTGGGTTAACAGCTTCTATTACGCCATTATTTTCCACAAGTAAAATTGCTATTTTTATTACAGCGCCATGCGTAACGCAAACAGCGTCAAACTCTTTAAATTCAACAATTTACAGAAATTCTACAAATATTGCTCCATCTGGAGCTGGAACATTAGTATTTTCTGAAATTTATTCAGCCGCAGCAAATTTATTTGGTCAAGTGGCTATGAATTTTATAGATTCACCTGCTACAACTTCATCTACAGCATATACAGCATATTTCTTTTCTGGAACTGGAGCATCTGTGACATTTAATGTAAACAGTCAAGTAGCAACTATTATTCTTATGGAGATTGCAGCATGATAGATATTCATACAGCAATTTTTGCACTTAATCCTTCTGTAGTTACCATTCGTGGTGATGTAGCTTATGATGCCAATGAGCAAGAGGTGTCTTATGACATGGCTGCTGCACAAACTAAATTAGTTGAGCTAAAAGCTGCTGAAACCGCTGCTGAAACCGCTACTGCTGCACATAAGTCATCCGCTTTGTCTAAATTGGCTGCTATTGGCTTAACGCAAGACGAAATTAACGCTTTGATTGGATAATCATGGGAATCAATGCCTTCACTAAAACTGGTAACACCGTAACATTTACGGCTAATACTAGCGCACCTACACCTGTACAAGTTACCAACAGCACTATTGGTGGCAATCAATATCGCATCATCAATAGCGGTACTACCGTAGTGTTTTTAGGGTATGGCACAACTGCTTCCGATGCAACTAACGCTGCAACCACAATTACCTCTACTGGTACAGCGTTTCCCCTGCTACCGAGCACCGATGAGATTCTTACTTTTGTACCTAATGCTTACTTTACTGGCGTTAGCACTAGCACAGCAGTCATTTATATAACCCCTGGCGATGGAGTTTAAAACATGGTTCTTAAGGTCGCAGGTGGGGGTGGTACATCAGGTGCGGTAAATTATCTTGGCACTTGGAACGCATCTACCAATAACCCTACCCTTGTTTCTGGGGTGGGAACTAAAGGTGGCTATTACATTGTTTCTGTTGCTGGCACTACTACTCTCGATGGTATTAGCCTGTGGTCTGTGGGCGATTGGGCGGTATTTAATGGCACGGTTTGGCAAAAGGTAGTCGGTGGTTCGACTGAATCGTTTACTAATATCTCCGTTACTAGCCTTACGGGGTATATGTATGCAAATGGTAGCAATCTTGTTACTGCTAGTACAAGTATCCCTGTTGCTAATGTGTCTGGCGCAGTTGCGAACACAGTTAATATTATCGCTGGTACTAACCTTACTGGTGGTGGCGCTCTTACTGGGAATGTAACAATAAACAATCCGTATAACGGAACAGTTACTTCAGTCGGATCTGGCACAGGATTAACAGGTGGTCCAATTACAGGATCAGGCACATTAAGCATTGCTAACACGACTGTTACTGCTGGCATCTATGGTAATGCCACTACAGTAGGTCAATTTACTGTAAATGCTCAAGGACAGCTATCACAAGCTGCCAATGTAACCATTTCAATTCCTCCTAGCCAAGTTATTGGTTTAGGTACGATGGCTACTCAAAATGCTAATGCAGTAGCTATTACAGGCGGTACGATAAATTCAACCACATTAAATAGTGACACATTTACCAATGCCAATATTACTTCCGTTGCTGCTACCTTTCCTAATAGCTATCTGGCTAACTCCTCTGCTACCCTGGGAAACACTGCTGTAACTCTTGGTTCAACGACTTCTACTGTCGGCAATCTTACTCTCGGTAATGTAACCGTAACTAGCGGAAACACAAGCGTTACTTATGACAACGCTGTTTATCAAATTGCTACAGCAAACATAGCGCTAAGCTCAAATATTGGTGCTTTTTCTTACGGAAACCTGTCTTATTCAGATGTAGGAATCGTAGCTTCTTTTGCTAATTCCTCAAATACTTCAGTTCAAATGGTGATGCAAAACACCAGTTCTGGAAGTAACGCATCTACTGACATTGCGATTGTTAATGACACAGGATCAGCCTACATTGATGTGGGAATAGCATCTAGTACATATTCTGGCGCTGGAGCTTTTAACAAGGCTAACGGTGCTTATGCTTACGCTGGTTCTACTGATCTGTATTTAGGAACAATTAGCAGTAACGCAGTCCATATTTTGGCTAACAACTCCAATACAGATGCCATTACTGTAAATGCGAATAACACCGTTACTTTGGGAACACCTCTTGGTGTAGGATCAGGCGGTACAGGACTGTCCTCTCCTGGCACTTCGGGCTATGTTTTAACCTCTAACGGAACAGCTTGGGTATCTCAAGTCTTGCCAGCGTCTGGTGTGACTATTCAGACTGATAGCGCCAATGCTACCCGTTACATGGTTTTCTCTAATGTGACTACAGGCACTGTCACCATTGAGAATGTGTCAACCAGCGTAACAGTCAATCCATCTACTGGATTTATGTCAGCGCCAACCCATGTATCAACCAATGGTTTGACTTTTAACTCTAGCAATGTGACATCAAACATTACTGTTTCAACTGGCTACAATGCGGTTTCCGTAGGTCCTATGACTTTGGCTAACGGTGTAACTGTAACCGTTGCTACTGGTCAAAGATGGGTGGTTTTGTAATGGATTTACAAACACTTCTCAACCTAGTATTTACTGGCGCTGGCGCAGTATGCGGGTGGATTTTGCGTGTTGTTTGGCAAGAAATTAAATTAGTTCAAGCTAATCAACAAGATCTTGAAAGAGAACTTACGGACAATTATGTGCGTAAAGATGATTACAGAATTGATATTGCTGAGATCAAAGGGATGTTTAACCGCATCATGGATAAACTTGACACTAAGATGGACAAGTAATGGATTTCAATACTCTCTCTATTGTTAAATTCGGAGATACCGAATCTCTAGGAGAGTTTTTGTTTGAAAATGGGCTACAACATAAGCTATTTCAACAAACATTCCAAAGACAAGGCATTTCAGTGCCTATTTTTCCTATTACAGACGCTAATACGGACAATTTGGATGATTGGTTATTAGCACATCAGGTCGAACATCAGGCGTTTGCACAGCTATTAGGATTGAATAATCCGTTCAATATGCTTGATGTGAACTTCAATAACGAGAACGATTTTTATGATTGGATCGGTACGCACTTAACGATTCATCAGGAAATTGCCACTGCCCTCAACCTCATTCAATAGACTATGGATAATCTTTCCCCCTCCCCAGAAAAAATCGAAAATCCGACAACGACACCAATCAATCAGGATGTGCTTAACCTATTGAAAAATAAGGGAAAAGCTACCCAAGATCCCGTTGTTGAGAAAGCAAAAGAACAGCTTAGACAGGTCATAACCCAAAACAAAATTAACCCACAATCTCTAATTCAAGTGGGTAAATTAGCAGCTCAAGCCCTAAAAGATCCATCAATGTATCAAATGGCAGTAGATATGGCTGTAAAAAATGGAATCATGACTAAAGAAGAAATTGGACCTGGAACAAATTACAAGCTATTAGGATATGCAATTACTGCTGGAAAGTTGACTGAACAGTTAGTTCAAGAGGGTTTGAAATGAATGTTTACTGCGTTCCTGTTGAAGCCGTTGAGGACATCTGGATAAAGGTGGAGGGCTTTTTTGCCAAAGCATTAGGCAAGCATGACGCAGAATTTTCTTTGCAAGACTTGAAAAAAGCACTGTTAAATAATCAGTGGAAACTATTTGCTTTTGTAAATGATGAGGACAAGCTCAATGGTGCTGCGGTAGTGTCTTTTATTACTTACCCAAAATCGTATGTAGCGTTTGTTAACTGTATTGGCGGTAGAGCAGTCGTAAATGAAGAATATTACAAAAAATTCATGGAAACCTTAAAGTCTTATGGAGCTGATCGGGTTCAAGGTTATGTGACTGATTCTATTGAAAGACTGTATAAAAAAATTGGTGTTGCCCGCAAAACAACTATGATGGAAGTGAAGTTATGAATCTAGCAAAAATGCTCAAATGGTGGTTTGTTGACCAATTCATGCTCTACGGAGGTGGTGGAGGTGGTGGTGGCAAAGGTGGCGGTGGAGTAGTACCAGTCATCACAGCCGTTGTTGCTGTCGCAGCATCCGTTGTCGCTGGTCCTGAAGTCGGAGCTGCAATTATTGATAGCGTTGCTGGTGAAGGCGCTGCTGCTGCCGCAGGAGCAGCTACGACTGCTGCTGTAGGATCTGCTGCAATTGGTGGCGCTACTTCTGCTGTTAATGCTGCTGTGCAAGGTAAAAACATCAATGGCATTTTGGCTGCTGGCGCTGAAGGCGCTGCTGCTGGTGGTGTTGGATCTGAAATTGGTAGCGCTGTAGGCGGTGCAACATCAGATTTAGGACCTACTGCATCTGATTTAGCTAAGGCTACTGCTAGTGGAGCTTCATCAGGGTTTACCCGTGCTGAGTTGTCAGGATCAAATTTATCTCAAGCTACAAAACAAGCTGAATTAGGTGGTGCTACAGGCGCATTGACCAGTTTGGCATCTAGCGCTACTGGCGCAACAGGACCAGAAAGAGCAGCTTTAAATAGCGCTATTGGCACAGGACTAAATTATTCAAATGTATTTGGTACACAACCAACCCCATCCTCTCAAGTCGGAGGTCCTCCTCCTGGCGCTCCTAGCTCAGTAGCATCTACAGGACAAGGGGTAGCTCCTGGTTCTGCTGGTAGCACTGTTTTAGGATCAGCCCTTGGCGTATCAGCCGATCCAAGCGGTCCAATACAAACAACTGAGGGCGGTACATCTAGATCAAATGTATGGAATCAGGCATCATTACGAAATCCAGATCAAACAGGCGGGAGCAATGTATGAGTAAAGTTTTAATGGAATCTTTAAAAATGGATCTGCCAGCGTTGGCAGAATTACTGCGGTCTAAAGGTCGTGGTAAAGATTCCGTCTTAGCTCACATTACTCCTAAAGAAGCTGCTCTTTTAAAGAAGCGTGGCGGTAGAGGTAGTACAAACCCTGATACTGGTTTATTAGAGTTTGATGATGGCGTAGATATTACACCAGTATCGGAAGCTCCTGCTCCTGCTCCAGCTCCTGCACCAGCGGATGTAAGCGCACAACCTGCTGCACCATCATCTAGCGATACAAGCAGTGGTTTTGGCATAAATTACGGTCAACCAAGCACAACTCCACCAATTGTTGATTCTTCAGTCGGATTTACTCCAGGAATGTTTGCACAAGATAGCTCTGCTGTTCCTGGATACCCTAGCACTTATGGTCAATTGCAACCTTCTGTAACAGGTCCAATACAAGCTCCTGGATTAGCTCCTACACAACCTTTTGGCGCTATTGCTGGCACACCCACACAAGCACCAACACCTACTGTAGATACAGGCGCTGCTAAAACACCGCCATCATTTACTGATAAGTTAGGTTCAGCATTAACTGATCCCAATAACTTACTCAGATTAGGTTTGGCTGGTGGTTTAGGTGCATTTGGCGCAAGTCAAGCTCGCAAATCTGCTGGACAACAAGCAGCCGTCACAGGGCAAGAACAAGCTATTGCAACCCCTTACCAACAACAAGGTCAACAATTAGTAGCTCAAGCTCAAGCAGGTCAACTTACTCCTACAAGCCAACAAGCCTATAACGCTGCAAAAGCCCAATTAGCACAATCACAAGCCAATCGTGGTGGCGTGGGCGCACAGCAAGCTGCTAATCAATTATCAGATATTTACAACAAATTGCTTACTAACCAGTACACCTATGGATTACAAGTCATGCAAATTGGTGACAATATTAGTCTTGGAGCTATTAAAACTGGTCTGCAACTGGATCAACAGCTTAATACGGCTACAACTAATTTCTACACCACTCTTGCTCAAATGGTAGGTGGTGGTGGCGCACCTAGCGTAACTGTAAGGGCTGCATAATGGCTGATACACAAACTACCCCTCAAGATACAAGCACCTTATCTGATTCCCTAAATACTAATTTGGGGAAAATACCTGGCTTTTTAAAAACTCAGCAAAAAGCAGGTGAAGAAGCTGTAAAAGCTAAAGTAGAAGCAGATGTTGCTAAAACTGGAGCTGAATATGGCGCTAAAAGAGAAGCCCTAGAAAAGATTAGTGCTGAAGATAAAGCGCACTATGAAGATGTTAAAAAAGAAATGAAGCCAGTTCCTGATTTTAAACCATCTCAGGAAAACGCTTTTGATATTGGCGCTATTTTTAGCATGATTGGCACGATGGGTGTTGCTTTAGGTGGTTCAGGTAAGTTGTCTGCTTTAAATGCCATGAACGCTATGGGCGGTATGCTCAAGGGCTATCAACAAGGTCGTAAAGACTTGTTTACTAAAGAACAAGCAACCTTTGATAAAGAATTGCAAAGCATTAAAGCTCACAACGATGAATTATTAAAAGATCTTGAGCAATATCAAAAGTTAAGAGTTACTGATAAAGAAGCTGCCTTACTTAAGGCTGGAGAAATTGCAGCTAAAAACCCTGGTGTTATTGCTGCAAACATGAAAAATGGCTTGGCTGATAACAATTTAGAAATTGCTAAAGCCAATGCAAAAATGTGGTCTGAAATGGCAGTTAAGTCTGCTAAAACTGGCGTAAGTGGCAAAGGCGTTGGATTAACAGATTATTTTCCTGGTCTTTCATTTACTGGCACTCCTTCGCAGAATGAAGATAAGAAAAACTCCATCAATGCTGGAGCTTTATCTTTAGCTACTGCTGATGATTTAAAACAATACGCTCAAGAAAACCCACAATATCTTGGTAGGCAAGGTCAAATTGCCCAGAATGTTGATAGATATATCAATTCTTGGAAAGAAAGCGGTGGTACGGCAGATATTGAATCTATGCCAGATAACGGTCAACCAGCGCTTATTTTTGCTAAGAAATATGCTGCTTACCTTGTTGGATATGAGCGTACATTGGCAGGTAGCAATCGTGGTATGACACAACAATTCCAAAGACGATTTAATGAATTGATGTCACAAGATCAATTTAACGCAGCAGGTTTTGAACAATTGATGAACGAGCAAATGAGAGAAGTTGCCCGTGCTACTGCTGCTAAAGATCCAGCTATTACTGGTCAAGGATTGGTTCAATACGGTAAAAATATTTATAAGCGTGCTGAATTGCCAGGAATTGACAACGCTAAAGCTGCAAAAGTAGCTCCCAAAATCGCTTCAAAAGCTGATATTGCTGCTACTGCAAAAGGTCAAAATATTACTGAAGAAGAAGCTAAAAAGCGTTTAAAAGAAGCAGGATACCAAATTGAGGGAGAGCAATAATGGCTGAAGGCAAGGATCTTCTTGCTGGAGAACCAACTTCAGGCGGTGGGCGTGATCTATTAGCTACGCCTAAAGCTCCTGTTTATGAAGCTCCAGATTGGAAAGAAAAAGCTGGTGCTTACGCTTATGGTTTAGGCACAAGTACGCTAGGCAGTCTGGGTGAATTAGAGAAGTTCTTAAATCCAGATGAGAAAAAGCACGAAAAGTTTTTAGGTCGTGAAACCATATTCCCAACCATTGAGGAAGCTGAAAAAGGCTACGAAATGATTGGTATTCCAAAACCAAGAGCTGCTGTAAAAGGCTATCAAACTGCTGGAGAACTAACTCCTGCCGTTCTTGGAGGTGGAAAACTTGCTGTTGATTTAACTAGAGCTGGCGCTAAAAAGATTGGCAGTTTGATTAGTGGCGGTAGAGATCTGGCTGAAGAACTCAGAGCAACCACTGCTGGTAAGACTGCTGAAGAAATTGCTGCTGCTGAAAAGAAAGCTGCTACCTCTGAAAAGCGTGCTGGAGTTACAGAAAAGATTGCAGAGCGTGAAGCCAAGAAAGGTGAAACTGCTTACGGTCAATTGCCTGGCGTTACCACCACTACTGAAGCTGGAGCAGCAAAAAATATTCCTCAAGCTGAAGCCGACATTGGAACTAAAATTAGAGATACCGTTCAAGGTGTTTTTGATAGGTTTAAAGCTACCCGTCAAGCTAATGCTGAAAAGAACAAGGCTGCTGCGTTTAATTTTGCAAAACAAAAAGAATTGAGTGGAGCAAAGGTAGAGGACACCAAAGCCTACGATGAGGTTATGAAAGAGATCAAAGGGATGATTAACGATCCCGAAACTAAGTTAGCCGTTGCTACTTTAGATCCTATTAAAAACCCTTTGTTAGCTATTAAAAGAGCTTTAGATCCTCGTTATGTGGATGAAGCTGGCATTGTTCGTGGCAAACCTGTGAGTTTTCAAGGTATGGAAGATTTACGCAGATTTTTGCGTGATCGTTCTTATGGTTTACCCGCAGAAGGTTTTGATGCCATCAATCAACAAAAGGCTGGAAAGCTGGCTGATTCGATTGAAAAGGTTATGTCAGAGTTTTCTGATGGAAAAATCAATACTTTTATCAATCAGTACCGCAAAGATTCTGAACCATTGCGTGTTTTTCAAACTAGAGTTGGTAAAGCATTAGTTGATGAGCAATTGCTTGGTAAAGGCGTTAATTACGCTAATGTTCCCGCTCAAAGCATCCCAGGCAAAGTATTTAAGTCAAAAGAAGATTTTGGCGCACTCATTGATGCTTTAGGAGGTAACGAAGGATTAGCAAAAGATTTAGCTAAAAACTACTATTCTGCTCAATTAGAGGGAAAAACCGCTGCTCAAGCTAGAAAATTCCTTTCTGACAATAGATCCATGCTAAAAGAAACAGGATCGTATGACATGGTAGGAAGCTATGTTCAAAAGCTAGAACAAGCTGAAAAGCGTGGCGCTACTGCGTTAGAGCGTGGCAAGACCAGAACTGCTACTGCTGCTGAACAAAGAAAAATACAGGGTGAATTAAAGATTTTGCAATCAGATATTGACCGTGCAGACAAGATTACTAACCCTAAAGAAAAGATTGATTACATTAACAAACAAGCTCAAAAACTGGCTAATTACCTGCCTATTGACCAAAGAAATCAATTTTTGACTGAGGTTCAGGGCGTTGTTAATGCTGAACAGAAGAAGTTAGCCATTAAAAAATGGTCACAAATAGCTCTTGGAGCTGCTGGTCTTTACACTACAGGTCATGTTGTATCTGGCTACATTGGAAAATAAGGAGAAATCATGGAAAAAGGTAACACCCCATACCCAGAAAATAAAAGAATGGGAATGAATAAAGCAATCAAGCGTAACCGTCATAAGATTACTAAGCGTAAATCTAAGAGATGAGCAAGAAGCAAAAAGGTCTAAACCCCGAACTTGAGAGCGCTGTTGAAAAGTTGCTCCAAGAAGTCATGGCTGATCCTATGGCATCCCTTACCGATAAATGTAAGGTGATTGACCGTATGGTGAACATTGAAAAGCTAAAACAGAAGATTTCTGATGATGAATGGGGTAGTGGCTTTATTGCAGTAGATGATGAGGAAGGTTAAACTAATGTTTGGTTTAACTTTTAAGGGGATAAAGTATGGAAGCAGTAGCCTTGGTACGCCTAGCATTGGCGGTCATTACAGACCGTTTAATAACGATTTTGGCGTTAATAGCATCAAGCATTATGTGCGGATGGACAATGTGGAATCCTATGTGGGAGCGAGTGGTGACACTAGCCATATTTGTAATATTCAGTTATCTTGTAGTCAATACCAAAGAAAGGAACAAAAATGAGCTTAAAGCCGAAAACAACGGGTAGTACAGGCGGTCAACCCCATAAAAGACCAACAGAATATAACCAGCAAATCGCTAAGTCTGTTCGCCCACAACTACCCCGTGACGGATCTATGGGTGGAATCAACACAACCTTGACTGGCAAGATTCCATCAGGATTTATGAGTGTTTTTAACTTTGATGGAAACAATAACACCAAAGATTCTAAGACTACTAAACCTGGCAACGCTGGCAAAAAGAGTATCTACTAATGGCTACACAATCTACCTTCTCGATGACACAGCATGGTAGATCTGAACCATTCGATCTACAAGCTGCCAGAGGTCAAATTCCTTATCATTCCGTAGTTAGCATTTACGGTTATCAAACCACTGTAGGTACTAATTACATCCCTATTTGGGAGAACAATACTGCCTATACCTACCCTTCATCTGCCATTTCTATGTTGATGACGGGTACTGGTAGCGATACTGCCAAAGTAACTATTAACGGTTTGGATGCTAATTACAACCCAATTAGCGAGATTGTGACCTTAAACGGTTCTACTGGCGTAGCTACTGCTAACAACTATTTCCGTGTTAACAACCTTGTTGTGGTGTCTGGAAATCCCGCAGCGAATGTAACATTGACTAGCGCAGATGGAAACACCTCTAATACCTATGCCAAGATTGTTA
>Ga0208260_1000741_pt1 | contig 10607 bp, 12 predicted proteins | sample CryBogCBH18Aug09_FD_184619 | JGI IMG/M metagenome (GOLD analysis project Ga0208260, IMG submission 184619) | Freshwater microbial communities from Crystal Bog, Wisconsin, USA - CBH18Aug09 (SPAdes) | ecosystem: Environmental > Aquatic > Freshwater > Lake | place: Crystal Bog, Wisconsin, USA...
AGGCAGGAGCAGCTGAACAGGTCGCAGAGCATCTGGCAGAGGGCGGAGCACGGGGGGGAAAACGACGGCCTGTGGCGGTGCCTCATACGGTATCGAACGGCACTGGGCACTTATTAGGAATGAATTGTTTCCATAGTTTATATAAACCAGTCTTGGTCCGCGCAGCGCGATCACGGGCGCGCGACCAACTCGTGTATGCCCATCGACACGGCCGCCGCGCTTACCACCACGATGGACCCGCTCGCGCTCTTCGCCTCGCTCCTGTGCGGGATGCTGCTCGTGGAGCGGTTCGTCAACGCATTGGTCCACACCGCGCTCTACGTCCTCGTGGGCGTGGACTTTCTCTTCTTCAACATGCTCCGCACTGTCGACTACCAGCACCGCAAGGGCACCGCGGGGGTCTCGACGCTGCGCGGGATCGCGTCGTCGCTCCTGTCGTTCCTCATGTCGGTCCTGTCGCTGCTTGTGGGTGCCGTCTCGGCCCTCACCCACTACACCCTGACGGGCCTCCTCCTGCTCACGGCCGTGGGCTTCTTTTTCCTGTGGACCGCGTACGCGGGGCAGTTCATGCTGGCCTTCAGCGACACCTGGAACAGCGTCGTGGGCCCGTCCGCGCAGATCCTGGTGGTGTGGCCGCTGCGCGCGTTCGCGCTGGTCTTCGACAACGTGGTGCCCATCTGGAACGCGGTGATCTGGATCTGGAAGAAGGTCCCGTACGAGATCCTCGTGCGCACCGTCACCTGGGACCTGGGCACGCTCGTGGCCGCCGGCGAGGAGATCGTGGGCCTCTGCAAGGCGCTGGCCATCTCGCTGCTGGGGTGGATCGGGTCCTTCATCTGCTGCAACGACGACGGGACCAACCCGATCCCCCTCTTCTCGTCGGCCGTGTGCAACCCCCAGTGCCTCGACCCGGGCAACCGCGTCTTCGACCTGCTCGAGCCCATGGCCTACTCGCGGCGCTTCGTCGTGTACCTGGCCATGTGGCTGAAGGACCTGTGCGCGTGCCTGTCGGGGCCCATCGACCTCCTCACGTACCCGTTCATGGACATCAACTTCGCCGAGGGGCTGCACTTCACGTCCAACTCGGTGCTTTTCACCGTTTCGCACCTGCCGGCGCTCACGGCCCACCGCTGCGCCGCCTACGGCGGCGAGAGCCTGGTCATGTGCATCCCCGACATCCAGCCGCCGTTCCAGATGATGGTCACCGGGCTGCGGTCCCTGGGCCAATTCGTGGACAACTGGCTCGACGTGCTGGTGCTCATCGTGCAGGCGTCCCTGGGCGAGACCCTGCCCGAGTGCCTGTCGCTGCCCGCGGCCGTCGCCGACGTCACGTCGCAGGCGGCGCTGTTCGGGGCCAACGCCACGGTCATCGCGGGCATGACCGACACCATGTTCGCGCGCACCGACGGGGTGTCGGTGCAGTACTTCTCGCTGGCGCGCAACTGGCAGGTCGTGCTGCACCCGGACGCGTTCCCGTTCGCCGTCGACGTGTCGTACGGGGTGGCGGCCGTCGCGCACATCCCGGACCTGCACCACGACGCCAAGGGCGACGACACCATGGCGCTGCTGGGGTGCGCGTGCGCCGACACCGACGCCGGGCTGGCCATCACGTGCGGCGCGGCGGTGTTCGACGACCAGATGAACGCGCCCCAGCGCATCATCCCGGTCCAGTTCGAGCTCGCGTCCACGGCGCTGTACATGGCGTGCTCCAAGATCGTCATCAAGGTCCAGTCGCTGCGGTGGCCCGCGTCGCGCACCACGGCCACCAAGGTCCTGTCCATGGACGGCTCGGTGCCGCCGGACCCGACGTGCGTCAACAAGGGCACCTGCCTCCAGGCGGACGCGGCCGTCTGGATCCGGCCCATGTGCGCCGTGGACTCGATCGACCTCGTGTGCGTCCAGTCCTTCAAGGCGTCGGGGTGCTTCCCCTACTGCATGGCGCTGCACGTGCGCGGGTCCGGGACCCAGCCCATGATCGTCCACAACGCCGGCGAGTGGGACACGGGCGTCACCATGCTGGCGCGCGACTGCGGGCTGTACAACCTCGCGGACCCGTCGCTGGCCAACGCCACGACGTCGTTCCGGCCGGCCGCGGCCGCGTCCACGGTGCTGGTGCCCGCCTCCCCGTACGGGTACAACGCGCGCTCCCTGTCGGGCAACTGCACCTACAACCCGGCGACCATCAGCATCCAGCCGCGGCCCGCGCGCTACGTGAGCTACAACTCGCTCACGCTCACGAGCCAGCCGTTCGCGTTCGTCGGGGACCTGGCCCTGGTGGCGCTCCAGGGCTACGACGACCCCCAGACCGGCGAGCCCACGTGGTACATCGAGGTGCAGCGCATCTTCGGGGACCAGGCCAACGAGTTCACCGTCGTCCCGCTCGCGCAGTACCTCCCGTCGGCGGGCCCCTGCACGACCCCGGCCGACTGCGGCAACGTCCTGGCCACGTGCGCGAGCGCCACGGGGTGCCTGCCGGCGGTGCCCTACTCGTGGGACGCGCACCCGCGCGCCTACATCCCCGGCACCGTCACGGACCGGCACGCCTTCTACATCACGAACCCGGACCTCCAGCCGTTCGAGGCCTTCTCCTACTACTGCGTGAGCGCGCGCACGGGGCGCCAGGCCACCAACAAGTTCCAGATCAGCGCCATCAGCAGCTACGGGGGGGTCCGCCTCTGGCGCCTCGACCCGTACCTCTACTGCCCGGTGGTCAACAACCGGCACACGTGCGCGGCCACCGGGACCGCGGGGTCCGTCCAGATCCAGGCGCTCAACTTCACCGAGTTCGACGTGGCCCTGTGCACGCAGGAGTTCGCGGTCCTGGCCGTGGGCCTCGACTACGTGAACCAGGACAACCTCGCGCTGACGGTGATGCGGACCACGCTGGACAACCTCGACACCCGCACCCTGCAGCCGCTGGACCCCGCGCGCGCCACGTACCCGGTGCTGTGGGTGCACCCCGAGACGCTCCGGTGGCAGGAGGGCCGCATGTGGATGCCCGAGGCCGCCAGCCCCGCGCTGGTCCCCGGGCAGCTGTGCCCCGACCAGCGGCGCACGCCCAACGTCGGGTCCATGGCCATGGAGGCGGCGGCGTCGGCGGTGCTGTTCGTGCGGCTGCCGCTCAACATCGTCCTGGGCATGCCCGTGGTCATGTCGGTCATCAACGACAACTGCCCCCTGATCACGCGCGGCCACTGGCTGCTCCAGACGTGCGGCGCCGAGCTCGTCAGCCTCGACGACTTCTTCAACTCCGTGTACCGGCTGAACGCGCTCTTCTTCCAGGCCTTCGCCATCGTCGCCGACTCGTTCGGCCCGGGCACGCCCCAGACCTTCATCAACGGCCTGGCCATGGCCGGCGAGAACAGCGCCTTCGTGGCGCTGCTGCCCGGGATCGCGCGCCAGATGGCCCAGATCGGCAGCGTCGACCCGCTGCAGGGGCTCAAGTCGATCCAGAACAGCATGGGCGCGCTCCCGTCCAGGATCCAGATGGCCAAGCAGCTCACGAGCAACCCGGTCGCGCGCGCCCACTACACCTACACCATCCTCTCGCGCATGTTCATGAAGATCCTCCAGGCGGCCGGCGGCACCGCGACCATCGGCAACGTGTTCTGGACCACGTTCGCCGACTCGCTCGACTACCACCGGTCGGTGGTGGAGGTCCGCAACCGGAGGCTGTGCGACGGGCTGGCCCTGTCGATGGGCTACACCTCGCCCCTGGCCATGGTCTTCGACCGGTGGTGCAACGCCTTCGTGTCGCTGGAGGGGGGCCTCCTCACGATGCTGTCGGTGTTCACGGTCGAGGTCCCGCTCATGGCGTGCATCTGCAAGCAGAGCCAGGGGTTCAACTTCCAGGCGCACGTCGTGGCCAACTGCTTCCCCGACTGCCCCGACCTGTACAAGCCGCTCGTGGTGCAGCTCCTCGCCCAGTACGGCGACGACCCGTCGGGGATCTGCCCGTACCTGGTGGCGATGTCCGGCGCCCACTTCACCACCGCGCTCGACCCCATGTTCGCCGAGGTCTCGGCGGGCAACCAGCAGCTGGCGTCGGTCGTGGACTCGTTCATCGTGGCCCTCGACTCCGAGGCCGGCGACTGCAACAACTTCCAGGACAACCCCTACGTCATCACGCTCGTGCCCGAGCCCGTGGACTACTTTCGGGTGTGCGGGCTGACGGCCAACTGCCGCACCAAGTGCCTGAGCGAGTTCCAGGCGTTCGAGGCGCTCAGCGTGGGCCCGCCCGCCGCCGAGACCGTCATCGAGACCGTCCAGAGCCCGCTGTTCACGGCGCTCAACCACGACGCGTACAACCCGCTGGACACGGCGTTCGCGCTGCTGGAGCTCCCGTCGTGCGCCGCCATGTGCGGCAACAGCTCCGACGCCGTCGGCGACCGGTGCTTCCTCCTGGCGGGCGAGGACAGCGCCGCCCAGCAGCCCACGGTCATGGGGTTCTGCGTGCCCATCGACGTGAGCGCGGGCGTGCGGCGCGCGGGCTCCGCGACGCTGGAGAACTTCCCCCCGTCGACGCGCGCGGCCCCGATCCTCCAGGCGGCCTTCGTGTGGCGCCCGGACGTGGCCGACGACTTCTGGGCCCAGTACCGCTTCGTGGTCATGACCTCGGCCGCCATGTACCAGTGCGGGCACTACGGCCCGTGCGCCACCCTGTACGCCCTGTCGGACCTGGGCCCCGACGTGTCGGCGCTCGTGTCGTTCGTGGCCGTGGGCAACACCCTGGTCCAGCGCGCGCTCTACTACGACGGGGTGCTGCCGTCGTCCACGTCCACGCGCGTCTACAGCTACACCCTGATCGAGTTCTACGAGTGGGCCGGGCCCTTCGACGTCACGGGCACCCAGAACCTCTGGCCCGGCTGGGACTACTCGTACGTGGTGTGCCTGGTCCACCCGCAGAACCTGTGCGCGTCGGTGCTGCTCGTGCCCTTCACGCGGGCCCCCGGCGAGCAGCTCCCGCCCCCCGTCCAGATGTGCACCCGCGGCGCGAGCGACCCCTTCGTATCCGGCTGCGTATCCCACGACGTCGCGCAGAACTTCATCTACCAGGCCGAGATCCCGGCCCCGTCCAACCCGAGCGCGCGGTCGGCGGCGGTCTTCGCCCAGACCGGCACCCACGTCGACGGCACCAGCACGTGGTCCATCTTCATGACCCTGGGCCAGGCCTCGTTCTGGCTGAGGGTCGTGGGCATATCTGGGTCCAGCGGCGCGTCGGCCCCGTCGCTGGCCACCACCATGCAGCTCACGATCAACCGGCCGTGCTCCATCCAGAACTGCGTGGGGTGCGCGACGCTGGCGATCCAGCAGGTGTGCTACGCGGCGCAGCAGTGCCAGGTGGCGCGCTGTATCGGGACCATGGTGCACATGCGGCGGCCCCTCTGCGCCATCGGCATGACCATGCAGGCGCTGGTCGAGAAGGAGATGGCCCTCGTCCAGGGCGCGTGGCTGATCGTGTCCCAGACCATGGTCGAGGTGCTGGTGCTGAGCACCGGCGGCGTCCAGCTGCCGCCGTCCATCACCTGGCCCGACCAGGCCTTCTACGGGTTCGTGTGCAACGCCAAGGACGTCAGCGCCACGGCCCTGTCCATCCTCGTGTCGTCCATCAACGGCGTGGTCCTCAGCGTGGGGGAGTCCCCCGTCGTCGAGGCCTCGCTCCAGAGCCACAACATCGACAACAGCGTCTTCGCGCTCTTCACCATGACCAGCGCGGCCACCACCAACTTCCTCCACCAGATCGCGCTGGGGCCCCTCTACGCCATGCTCGCCGTCCAGAAGACCATGATCTGCACGGCCAACAGCGTGCTCTCGACGGTCGGGGTCAACAGCATCACCATCGGCGACCCGTCCATCCAGAGCGCGTCCGACAACGCGCTCGGGCGGTGCATGAGCCAGTACGCCACCGAGAACACCCAGGGCGGCGCCACGGGCGTCCAGAACGCCCAGGCCCTGTCGACGGCGGCCGTGGGCGCGCTCGCCCTGTCGGCGGGCCTCGACTACGTGATGCACCCGCTCGACGCCACCTTCACGTGGATCCAGGGGTGCGTGTCGGGGCTGCAGGACGTCGTCGAGACCTTAGCGCGCAGCAGGTGTGCCCAACTCCCCCCATCCCCATTAGGATGCCATGGCGTTGATGTTGTGGTCCACGGCGGTAGTGGTCGCCAGAACACGTCCCTGCCACGCCTCGGCGCTGGACTTGGCGTAGTTCCCCTCGTAGATGTCCTCCGTGACCCCGCACAGGCACCACGCGCACATGGTCCAGGCGGCCATGCAGTCGTAGGGGTTGAAGTGCGCCAGCAGCCCGCACCCACCGCAGAAGCACTGGGTGCACAGGCTGCCCGTGTGCGCCATGTTGAAGGGGAAGTCGCGGTGGATGTAGCCGGGGAGGTGGCTGCAGGGTGTGAACATATGCATACGCGGATGCCGCTCCCGTGGATGATATACTGCCCACCTCCCCCCTGGCAGCTGCAAGCTCCCGGACGCCTCGGTCGTCCACACCTTCCAGTGCGCCTGCAACGACACGGCGTACCAGATCGTGCCCGCGCGCTCCGTCGAGGGCCTCGACGGCCAGGCCTTCTGGTGCACGACCGTCATGTCGATGCTGGCCTACGACGGGTCCCAGGTCTACGTGTACAACCCCTTCACGCTCGCGCAGCTGCGCGCCAAGCTCGACGCGCCGCCCGTGGACCTGTCGCTGGACGCCTACCTGGCGTGCGTGGCCGGCGGCGGCGCCCAGTGCGCGGGCCCGACCGACCCCTTCTTCGTCCAGCAGCAGGTGTCCATGGTCGCGGTGTACCAGCGGTGCCTCGCCAACTACCAGGCGCTCCAGTGGGACCTCGGCACCCACGTCCTCTTCAACGCCACGCTGAGGGCCCGGCTGCCCGTGGCCGTCCCGGAGCCCGCCTGCGTGCCGGTCCCGGGGTACGCGTGCGTGGGGACCTGCGCGCTGCTGGCGCGGGCCGCGGGCTCGTCCCCGGCCGCGTGCCTCGACGCGTTCCTCCAGGGCCAGGACGTCGCCGGCATCGACTACTTCCAGTACGTCCCCCTGCCCTCGGCCCAGCAGCCGCCCTCGTCCCAGATCGACGCGTGCGGCGCCTACACGGGGCCCGCGAAGCTGGCGTTCCCGGGCCAGGGCGACTTCCAGGCGTGCCTCAGCCAGTACGACAACACCAGCGTGTGCCAGCTCCCGCTCATGGTGTGGAGCGGGCGGTCCAGCAACCGCGTGCCCGTGGCCTCGCCGCACGCGACGCGGATGCTCACCGAGGCCGAGAAGGTCGACGCGGCGCGCCGCGTGTTCCGCGAGACCAGGGACACCCTGAACGCGCTGCTGACGAAGCTCAACCAGACCTGGACCGCCAACGACCTGGAGCTGGCCATCTTCAGCGCCGAGGGCGACCTGCTGCACCAGTACTTCGACTGTGTCGTGATGGGAGCGCTCGCCACCAAGATCGACCTGTGGCCCGCGCCCGACGCGCTGCACCGGCCCTTCTGGTCGCGCCGCACCGACGGCGCCACGTCCCGGGACTTCGAGCTCCCGTGCTCCGGGGCGCAGCTCAACAGCCGGCTCGGGGTGCCCGACACCAAGACCCCCCTCACGTGCGGGTCCTACTCGCGGCGCAGCGCCATCAAGTACTTCCTGCGGCGGGCCATGTCCGGCGGCGGGCAGGACGCCGCGCGCCAGACCATCCTCAAGGTGGTCCGGGAGCTCATCGCCAGCCTCATGGCCGCGTGGGTCACGGACGACAACTTCCTCAACTACCAGTGCCAGTGCGACAACGGGACCCACTCGTACGGGTGCTGCGTCTTCGACTGCACCTTCCACTCCAAGTGCCTCTGCCCCGACGGCGTCTCCCAGTCGTACGCGTGCTGCGGGTGCGTGAGCACGTCGCTGCTGCCGTCGGTGCTCCAGGTTCCCTTCACCACGATCCCGGGCAACCAGACCATGGGCGGGGTCATCGACCAGGCCGCATTGTACCTCCAGAGCACCGTCTGGACGTCCACGGACCCGTGGCTGATGTACGACCCCGGGGCCACCGACTACTACGGCGGCTGGCTGTCGGACCCCGCGCAGGCGTCCGTGGCCCAGGACCACGCCCTCTTCGACACCACCGCCGACGTGGCCCACTACGACACGGGCGAGCTGGGCGTGCCGCTGGCCACGTCCATCTGGGACATGTGCATGGGGCTCGCGGGCCAGGTCCACCACACTCTGCCGCTGGATCGCACCAGCGGCGCGCCCACCACGCTGGGAGAGGCCTTCAGCCCGCCCTCGTCGGCGGCGTCGGGCGGCTGGTCCGCCGCCACCATCAACCTCACCTACACCGAGGACTGGATCCGGTCGCTCATGCTGGACGCCTACGCGCGGTCGCCCCTGTTCTGGCACTACTCGATGCGCCACACCCCGTCCCCGTCCACCATGTGCCAGCGCGCGGCCGGGGCGCCCATCCCGACCAACGCGACCGGGACCGCGGTCCCCTCCTACGGGTGGGGCGCCCTCACATTGGGCGGCGTGGGCCTCGACTGCTACTGCGGGTGGTGGCTCAACTCCACCCACTGCCAGCCCCCGCAGGCCGTGTGCGCGCTCCTGTCCCAGGTCGCGTACGGCGGATCGGCCCAGTACCAGCAGTGCCTGGCCTACAGGGCGGGGGCCTTCGACATGGAGGGGGCCATGCGCACCCTCGAGACCTACCTCAACGGGCAGTGGCCGTCCTCGTGGGCGTGCCCCTCCTTCATGGCCTCGGACCACTGGGGCTTCCTGGGCCAGCCGGCGTCGGTGCTCAACCGCACCCTCTTCCGCGGGCCCTCGGGGCTGCGCGCGGGGAGCCTGGCGAGGCAGGCGAGCACGCTTTTAATGACCCCGTTCCAGCGCACGGACGCAGGGCTGCCGCCGCCGCTCCAGTGCAGCCCCGCGCCGCCCCGGTCCCTCGTGGACCACTTTGTCGACGACCTCTTCCCGGCCGCGCAGGGCGTGCGCCAGTCGCCCGTGGTCTCCTACTGCCTGCGCTTCATCCTCGAGCTCGCCCGCCGCCTCGCGTACCAGGAGCTGGGCCTGCCCATCCCCGTGTCGCAGCAGCTGCAGGTCGAGGCCACGTGGCGCAAGCGGTGCGAGGCCAAGCTCAACCAGACCATCTTCTGCGAGGTGTACGGCGTCTTCTCGGTCCCGTCGTCGACGCCCACGTGCCCCTTCACCCTGGCCCAGAGCTACCAGGCGGTCGCCAGCATCACCCCGTCCTGCCTCGTCGTGTACGCGGGCAAGGCCTACGACCCGTGCCTGTGCAACCCCGTCTTCTGCCAGGCCTCCCAGCGCGTCGTCACGCCCTCCACCGACCTCTACAACAACGGAGACCTCTGCCGGGTCCCGCACCCCCGCGACTATGTGATCCAGCACCTCACGGGCAACCTCCCCCCGTCCTCCTGGCCTCCGCCAGCCCCGCTCTCGTCGGAGCAAACGGCATCAACGTCGTCGCCAATCCCGGCGTCGCTGGTGAGTCCCCCGGGCCATCCCTCTTGATCTTCTTGTGGCTCCGCGTGAGCCGCCTCTCCTCCCTCCACCTCTTCTTCTGCTCCTCCTCGGCCTTCTTCTCCCTCAGCCTCTTTTCCGCCTCCTCCCTCTTGATGCCGGCGATGTGCCTCGCGTTCGCCAGCAGCGCGTCGATGAACAGCTGCTCCACGCGCTGGATCGCCCGCCCGCACGCCAGCTCGTAGCACGCCTTGCCCACAATCATCGGCCACAGGCTCTCCCTCGTCTCCCGCAGCCGCCGCAGGAGGGCGTTGGTCACCACCAGCCCGTGCTGGATCAGCACCAGCCTGCACATGTCCTTGGCAGACGACCGGCGGACCACCTCGTCCACCGTCGCGTCCGAGCACAGGGGCATGACGTGCTCGCACGTGTCGCGGATGATGAAGGTCCTGCATATGATGGCCATCAGCTGGAACGCCCTCTCCTTGTCCGCCGCCATCCGCTTCGTCTCGTCGCACAGCCTCGCCTCGATCCCGGCCGCCATATCCTTCTTGTAGGCGAACCACTCGTCCTTCATCTCCTGCATGCGCCTCTTGTGGTGGTTGTATTCCAGCGCCAGGAAGTCGATCGACTGCCTGTCGGCGACGTCCTTGTCCCGGTTGAACTTGACCTTCAGCTTCTTGAGGGTGTTGTGGGTGGTCTGCAGCTCGATCGCGAGCTTCGACTCGCGCGCGAGCTCCATCTTCCAGTGCATCCTCGCGGCCAGGTCGGCCTCGTTGGCCAGCCTGTGCATGTCCTCCTTCGAGGAGGACTCCTCCAGCACCGTCCGGTGCAGGCCGTCGACGACCGGCACGACGCCCTTGTCCGTGATCCGTTCCATCGCCTCCTCCTCCTCTGCCGTCAGGGGCATCCTCCTGAGCGGATGCACCCAGAAGGGCGCCTCCGACGTCTTGCACGCGTACCTCTGCTCGATGACCGGCGCGTTCTTGAACCACTCGTCGTCGCCCAGCTTCGACCTGGTTTCGAACTGGGCCTGAAACTCGTTCATGTAGAAGGGCTCCTCCGAGTAGGTCGGAAGGAAGGCGGGCATCTCGAAGTCCATGCTTGTTGTGTGTAGTGGTAGTCTTTCGGGGTTGTCGGGGAA